>Ga0187784_10000004_pt1 | contig 190175 bp, 189 predicted proteins | sample 1015_SJ02_MP15_2_FD_132964 | JGI IMG/M metagenome (GOLD analysis project Ga0187784, IMG submission 132964) | Tropical peat soil microbial communities from peatlands in Department of Meta, Colombia - 1015_SJ02_MP15_20_MG | ecosystem: Environmental > Terrestrial > Soil > Wetlands > Peat...
CAAGCGACTTAAGACCCTCAGAGGTCTCACGCCCTACGAGTACATCTGCAAAGTCTGGACGACACAGCCAAATCGGTTCAGGTTAAGCCCGCTTCACCACACCGTGGGACTGAACACCTAGCAGTGGCGCTGTGGATCGTCCACTACGCCAAGGGATTTGGCGCCTCCGCCGGGGGCTACGAATATGTGCTGATGTGGGGCATCATCATGTTCGCCATTGCCTTGCGCGGCGGCGGCCCCTATTCGCTCGACCGCGTTATCGGCCGGGAACTTTGAGCCTTTTCGACGGCACTTCTTTCGCATGAGCCCCAAGAAATCTGGCGGTCAAGTCGCGCCCTTAAAGTCGTATCGGCCCACGCCCTGGATGAGAAGAAAACGACAATCCGCGGCGCCGCGATTTGACGTCTGATGGGCAACGCCGGCCTTGATCTGATAGCGCTCGCCGATGCCGAGGGTGAGATGATCATCAGGCGCTCGCGTCTCCACGGTCAGCTCGCCGCCGAGTATGAAAAAATGGTCGGCGACCTCGCTGTGCGAATGCCAGGGGATGACTTCGCCGGGCGCCAGCGTGAAAACGCGCGCGCGGACATCCTTTCCGCCGACGACGGTCTCGACGTTCTTGACAGTGTAGCTCGTCGCTCCTGGCTGTGCATTGGCCGCCATGGCGCTGCCTCGTTGCGTCTGCCGAACTTTTCGACTTAAACAGAGAGAGGCGGCGAGGTTCAAGACAAGAAATATCGAATGGCCGCCGTCGGCGCACGCGGCCCGCAGTCGCAGCGCCGGGCAGGTTCGAGGAAGCGCGCGGTGCAAGGCTCCAAAGATCGACAGGTCCGAATTCGCCGCGATGAGAGGCCGCAAGGCATCATCGCCTACGCGACGATCGACAACGCTGCCAAGCTCAACGTCATGAACAGCGCCCTGATGGGCGAGTTCATCGACGCCATGGGCGAGCTTGCCGTCGAGGAACGCCTGCGGGCGGTGATTCTGACCGGCGCCGGGCCCAAGGCGTTCATCGCCGGCGCCGACATCAACGAGCTGGCCGGCATCGGCAGCGACACGGAAGCGACCGCGTTCATTACCCGCCTGCATCGATGCTGCGAGGCGATCCGCTCGCTGCCCGTGCCGGTGATCGCCCGCATCCACGGCTACGCCTTCGGGGCGGGTCTCGAGATCGCGGCCGCCTGCGACGTGCGCATCGCTGCCGACACGGCGCTCTTCGGCATGCCGGAGGTCAAGCTCGGCATTCCCTCGGTCATCGAGGCGGCGCTGTTGCCGATGCTGATCGGCTGGGGGCGGGCGCGCGAGATCATGTATTTGGGCGAAACCTTCACCGCCGGCGAGGCGCTAGAATGGGGATTGGTCGAGCGCGTCGTGCCGACCTCGGGCCTCGAGGCCGCGATCGAGGCCTGGATCGGCCGGCTCCTGAGCTCCACGCCGCGCGCCGTGCGCCTACAGAAGCGCCTGATCCGGCAATGGGAGGACCTCCCGCTCTCTGCAGCCGTCCAGGCGGGCGTCGAGGCGTTCGCCGACGCGTACCGAACCGATGAGCCCGTTGCCGTAATGCGCGAATTCCTTGCCGCGCGGCGGACGCGCAAAAAAAGTCGCTAGCTCCGGCGCAAGTTCAAATATCCTCGCCAACATCGCCAAGCGGACGCACGCGCACCCGGAACACGACGAAATGCGAGAGCGAGAAATTCACCACGAAGCTCGCGAGAACGGCGAGTCCTTTCGCCAGCCACACCGGCAGCAGCAGAATTTCCGCGGCAACGAGCAGCGTCGCGGTATTGGCGAGCCATCCGACAATTCCGGAGGCGACGAAGGTAAAATAGGCGCGCCAGTTCAGCCGGCGGCCGGATTCGGCGGCAAAGGTGATCGAGGAGTTCATGACATAGGAGCCGCTGACGGCGACGATCCACGACAGCGTGTTGGCGGCGATCAAGGTGAGGGCCATGGCGTTGCCGCAATGGCAGATGTCGGAGAGCGAAGCGAACGTGACGAGCGCCGCCGGCGACCGGTCCAGGATCGCGCGCGCGATCAGGAAGACGCTGTAATCGACGAGCGTGTTGACGACGCCGACGAGGCCGAAGGCCGCGGCCTTGAGGCTGAGCGCGCGATTGCGCCAGCCGGCGGCGAGCTTGGCGCGAGCCCGGTCATAATGGGAAATTCCGGTCATTGCCGTTCGCATATCACGTTCGCCGCCTTCCGCCAGCCGTCCCTTTGCGCTTCGCCCCGTGGGGGAAGGAGCGCGCGACAGCAAGTCCCGATTGCGCTATAGATCGGCCCCGAAAGGACAGGCTTGCGTGGCGGACATGACGACCGAGCCCGGACCGCTGCCGCAGCCGCGCCCATTGCGCGGCGTCCCCTCGCCCGCGTCTACGGCAAAGGCGTCGGCCGGGCAGGCCGGCGGGCCGCTCGGCCTCTCGATCGTGGTCCCGTTGCACAATGAACGAGCCTCGCTTGCACGCATGCACGCGCGGCTTGTCGAAGTAGCGCGAGCCCTCCGTGCGAACCGGTCGCTCGTTTGCGAGGTCGTCTATGTCGACGACGGCTCAAGCGACGACACCTTCGCGATCGCGCATGAGCTGCCGGCGACCGCGCTCGATGTCCAGGTGGTGTCGCTGTCGCGCAATTTCGGCAAGGAGGCGGCCCTGCTCGCCGGCCTCGATCATGCCCGGCTCGACGCCGTCCTCTTCATCGACGGCGACGGCCAGCACCCCACCGCGCTGATCGAAACCATGGTGGGCCATTGGCTCGATGACGGCTACGACGTGGTCTACACCGCCAAGGCCCATCGCGCCAACGAATCGCTGACGCGGCGGATCGCGGTCAAGGCGTTTTATTTGCTGCTCAATTGGGGAGCGCGCACCAAGATTCCCGAGGACGCCGGCGACTTTCGGCTGCTGTCGCCGCGCGCGGCGAGCGCGCTGCGTCGGCTGCCGGAGCGCAACCGCTTCTTCAAGGGCTTGTCGAGCTGGATCGGCTTCCGGCAAATCCGCATCGACTACCAGCCGGAAGCCCGCGCCGACGGCCGCACCACTTGGAACCTGCGTTCGCTGATCGGCCTGTCGATCGACGGCTTGACCGGCTTCTCCGTCGCACCGCTGCGGCTTGCCACCATGCTGGGGCTGCTGCTGGCGTTCACCGCCTTCATCTATGGCGGCCAGATCGTCTACGAGACCCTGGTCTACGGCGCCAGGATTCCCGGCTATCCGTCGCTGTTCGTCGGCCTCATGGTGCTCGGCGGCGTGCAGCTCATCATGCTCGGCGTGGTCGGCGAGTATATCGGCAAGATCCTCTACGAGATCAAAGGCCGGCCGGTCTATTTCGTCGCGGCGCACGAGGTGAAATTGCGCGAGGAAGCAAGCCGGCCCGAGAGCGGCGCCCGCACCGCGGCGGAATAAGTCTTATCCTCCGCCGCGAGGCCGGCAGCAGCAAATCTCACATCACCACGACCTTGGTGCCGATTTTCACGCGGTCGTAGAGATCGGTGACGTCGTCGTTGCGCATGCGGATGCAGCCTGAGGAGACCTGGGCGCCGATCGTCCAGGGTTCGTTCGAGCCGTGGATGCGGTAGAGCGTCGAGCCGAGATAGAGAGCGCGCGCGCCGAGCGGATTTTCCGGGCCGCCGGCCATGTAACGCGGCAGATCGGGCCGCCGCGCGATCATCTCGTCCGGCGGCCGCCAATCCGGCCACTCGCGCATGGCGGTGATCGTCTTCACGCCGGCCCAGGTGAAGCCCGGACGGCCGACGCCGATACCGTAGCGCAGCGCCTTGCCGCTGTCCTCGACCAGATAGAGGAAGCGATTCGGCGTATCGATGATGATTGTGCCCGGCTGCTCCTTGCCGCGGTAATCGACCATTTGACGATCATATTTCGGATCGACCGGCGCATGCGCCATGCCGCCAAGCCCCGCCGGCATCGAGATCGGCATCGGCTCGGTGCGCAAGGCGTCTTGCTGCGGCAGTGGTTGCCATGGGTAATCGGGCGGCGACGGCTGGTAGGGGCGCTCGACCGCGGCCTGCCGCGCCGCGCCGCCGAACAGGAACTCGATGAACCCGCCGCCGAGATTGGGCTGACCGGCACTGACGTAGCGCTGCCGTCCGACTGCGGCGGGCGGTTGCGATGTCGCCGCTGCCTCCACGCGCTGGCCGCTCGCATAGGCGCCGGGAGTGATCTGCAGCGGATCGGCGCCGGCCGGAAGACAAGACGCGCTTATGAGGAGCGCGGAAACGAGAACACGCCGCATCGCAGAACTCTGTACTCTTTCATCGCCTCATGCCGAGTCGAACACGCTCATTCGCCGGCGTGACGAGTACAGGCGCAAAGTTCGATTGTTTGGTTAATTTTCGCCGCGCGGCTGCGGCGATCGCGCTCTTTGCACATTGTTCATCAAGTTACAGTTTATTTTGGGTGAACGGGTCGACCTTATGGTTAACCGAAGCTGCGCGACCGCCCGGCCCGGGCGCTGCGCATGAACGCCGAATTAAGCACCGATCCCTACTATCGCGTGGAAGTATGTCGGTGACGTATGGCCGAACCGCGCAAGGTCTTCCGCATCGAAGAGACGGCCGCCATGCGGCTCGAGCCGCAGGTCGACGACGCGCCGGCGCCGGTCGGCCAAGCCGAGATGATGCGGGAGCTGAACGCGCTGCGCGCTCTTTTTGCCGCGGCGGCGACGCGGCCATCGACTGCCGCCGCTCAATCGCATGAGGTGGAGGTCGAGCGTCTCGGCTCCGCGCTCGACCTCATCCGGGCCATTCTTGGCGGTTCGCCGCGCCAGCGCGGCGAACTCAACGGCTCGCGTCAGCCGAAGGCGCCGGCGACCCGCATCGCTCGTGAACTCGAGGCCGTGCGAACGGGCACTGAAGAGGCGACGCAAGAAATCTTGGCGGCGGCCGAAGACATCGATCACGCCGCGACCAATCTTTCGGCCGCGCTCGGGAACGAGACCGAGCGGGGGCTGGCCCGGGATATCCGGGACCGCGTGGTCCGGATCTTCGAGGCCTGCAATTTCCAGGACCTCACTAGCCAGCGCATCGCCAAGGTGATGGCGACGCTGATCGACATCGAGGAGGAGATCACCCGCGCGCTCGCCGAGATCGCGCGCACGCAGGCGGCGCCGACCTTGCATGGCCCGCCACTCGAGCACGACCGCGGCCACGCCGCGCAGAGCGACGTCGACATCCTGTTCGGCGGCGGCGACTAAAGCTCAGTTGCCTTTTAGGATAAATCGCTCGCAGTGTCGCCAGATCATGCCCTATGCCGGGCGGCGGATCGCCGCGAAGCACAACGCCGCTTGTAAAGAACCCGGCTGCCGCTAGCGGGTCGTCTGCCGGCCTGAGCGCGCCACGCCCTCGGGTCCGCAACGCACATAGACGCCGGTGCCGTAGCGGCCGGCAACTTCCGGATCCATCCAGCGCAGCAGCATGGTGCGGCCGTCGAACGACACGATTTCACGATCCTGCTTGCCGCCAGCCGGGCCGGGCGGGCCGACATAGTTCTGGCCGCCTTGGCTGCCCTTGAGATTAAGCTCCTGCAATTGCGCGCTGTCGGCGAGATACATCATGACGCCGCCATTCGGCCCGCGATTGATCACGACCGGCTGGCCGCACTGGCCGCGGGCCGCGGCTTCGGTGCGCGCCCGGTCCGACTCGTTATGATAGGCGCCATAGCCCCAGCGGCCGACAACCTCCTCCGGGCGGATCGTGGACGGAATCTCGGGCGCAAGCGCCGCCGGCGCCGGTGCAGCCGCCTCGATGCCGGGCTGATTGGTGGTGCAGCCCAAGAGCGTGCAGAGCGAGAGCGCGAGCACAGGCAAGGCTGCAAGGCCCGCAGCCAATCGCAGATCACGCGGCGACGCGCTCATGAAGCGTCTCCCCAACGACGCGCTCGAGCCGGACTGTCGGCCCGAGCCACTGACCATCAGCCTTGGCGTTTGGCGCCGAGGCGTGGCATGCCCATCTGAACATCGGCGCCTTTTTGCCCAAACATTTGGCCGGGATGGTGGCCAGTTTTTGCGCCGGCAGCGCCCGATGCCCGCGAATGCGCTCGTTGTAACCCTTCGGTCCTTTCGACTTTGTTGCAAATTTTAGCAATCCGCTCGGCGCCGCTTGACAGCGACCGGGCTAAACCTTATCTCCCGGTCGGTTTCTTGGCACTCAGCAGATATGAGTGCTAAGCTATTCTTATATAAAACTTTTCCATCAAACGGGAAAGCCGCTCGCAAGCGGCGGTGAGGTGACCATGGCAAAGCTCAAATTCCGTCCCTTGCATGACCGCGTGGTCGTCAAGCGCCTCAAAGCCGAGGAAAAGTCCAAGGGCGGCATCATCATCCCCGATACCGCCAAGGAGAAACCGCAGGAAGGCGAAGTCGTCGCCATCGGTCCCGGCGGTCGCGACGAAAATGGCAAGCTCATCGCCATGGATGTCAAGGCCGGCGACCGCGTCCTGTTCGGCAAATGGTCGGGCACCGAGGTGACGCTGGACGGCGACGAGCTGCTGATCATGAAGGAGTCCGACATTATGGGCGTGATCGCCTGACGACATCTTGCTTCGTCATGACCCGGGGTCGAGCCCGGCGGCCGGCGAAGGGGAAATGAACACAATCCGAGGAGCAAAATTGCCATGGCTGCGAAAGAGGTAAGATTTGCCGGCGACGCCCGCGACCGCATGCTGCGCGGCGTGGAGACGCTCGCCAATGCCGTGAAGGTGACGCTCGGCCCCAAGGGCCGCAACGTCGTGATCGACAAGAGCTTCGGCGCCCCGCGCATCACCAAGGACGGCGTCACCGTCGCCAAGGAGATCGAGCTCGAAGACAAGTTCGAGAATATGGGCGCGCAGATGCTGCGCGAAGTCGCGCAGAAGACCAGCGACGAGGCCGGCGACGGCACCACGACCGCGACCGTGCTCGCCCATGCCATCGTCAAGGAGGGCGCCAAGGCGGTCGCCGCCGGGATGAACCCGATGGACGTCAAGCGCGGCATCGACCTCGCGGTCAATGCCGTGGTCGACGACATCAAGAAGCGCGCCAAGAAGGTCGGCTCCTCCGCCGAAGTGGCGCAGGTCGGCACCATCTCCTCGAACGGCGACGCGACGATCGGCAAGATGATCGCCGAGGCGATGCAGAAGGTCGGCAATGAAGGCGTGATCACGGTCGAGGAGGCGAAGGCCCTGGAGACCGACGTCGAGATCGTCGAGGGCATGCAGTTCGACCGTGGCTATCTCTCGCCCTACTTCATCACCAATGCCGAGAAGATGCTGGCCGAGCTTGAGGACGCCTACGTGCTGCTCCACGAAAAGAAGCTCTCCGGGCTGCAGGCGCTGTTGCCCGTGCTCGAAGCGGTAGTGCAGGCGGGCAAGCCGCTGCTCATCGTCGCCGAAGACGTCGAGGGCGAGGCGCTGGCGACGCTGGTGGTCAATAAGCTCCGCGGCGGTTTGAAGGTGGCGGCGGTGAAGGCGCCGGGCTTCGGCGATCGCCGCAAGGCCATGCTCGAGGACATCGCGGTGCTGACAGGCGGCCAGCTCATCGCCGAGGACCTCGGCATCAAGCTCGAGAACGTCACCGTGGCCCTGCTCGGCCGCGCCAAGCGGGTGGTGATCGAGAAGGAGAAAACTACCATCATCGACGGCGCCGGCAAAAAGAAGGACATCGAGGCCCGCGTGCAGCAGATCAAGCAGCAGATCGATGAGACCACCTCCGATTACGACCGCGAAAAACTCCAGGAGCGGCTGGCGAAGCTCGCCGGAGGTGTCGCGGTGATCCGCGTCGGCGGCGCAACCGAAGTCGAGGTGAAGGAGAAGAAGGACCGCGTCGAGGACGCGCTCAATGCCACCCGCGCCGCGGTCGAGGAAGGCATCGTGCCCGGCGGCGGTGTGGCGCTGCTGCGCGCCAAGAAAGCGATCGGCAAGCTACACGGCGCCAACGAGGACGTGCAGGCCGGCATCAACATCGTGCTCAAGGCCCTGGAGACCCCGCTGCGCCAAATCGCGGAAAATTCCGGCGTCGAAGGCTCGATCGTGGTCAACAAGATCCTGGAGAACAAGTCGGAGACGTTCGGCTTCGACGCCCAGAGCGAGGACTATGTCGACATGGTCGAGAAGGGCATCATCGATCCGGCCAAGGTGGTGCGCGCGGCGCTGCAGGACGCCTCTTCAGTCGCCGCGCTGCTGGTGACGACCGAAGCCATGGTCGCCGAACTGCCGAAGGAGAGGCCGGCGATGCCGGCCATGCCCGGCGGCGGCATGGGCGGGATGGACGGGATGGATTACTGAGCCGCCGCGATCGCGAGCGGAGAAGGGCGCGGCGCATATCGCGCCCTTTTATTTTATTCAGCCAATGCGCTCATCCTGCGCTGTCGGTATCGGCCATTTTCGCCGCGATGTTATTTCTTGTTCTTCTCGTATTCCGCGATGATCGGACGCGCCACGCGGAAGCAGTCGACGCCGACCGGAATGCCGCAGTAGATCGCGATTTGCGTCAGCACCGCGCGGATTTCGTTTGCGGTGAGCCCGTTGCTGAGCGCGCCGCGCACATGCGTGGCGAATTCCTCCATCTTGCCGAGCGCCGCGATCATTCCCAGGTTGAGGATCGAACGCTCGCGCAGCTTGAGCGTTTCGTCGCCCCACGCCTCGCCCCAGCAGTATTCGGTGACGATGCGCTGGAAGTCGCGGTTGAAATCGTCGACGTTCGCCAAGGCGCGATCGACATAGGCTTCGCCCAGGACCTTGCGGCGCTTGGCGAGGCCGCTTTCGTAGCGTTTCTTGTCCATGATGTTTCCCTTCGCGGAGAGACCGGTTACAGCATAGCCCGGTTATGCGTCGAGGAGCAGACGATGGCGACCGCAGATGCCGATCCGTTCGCAAAATTCAAAGCGGCCCAGCGCGAGGCGTGGTCGGTGTTTGCGCCAGTGGAGGTCACCACCACCATACCGGCGGCAAAGCTGGTGAAATTCGCGCAGATAGGTCCGGGCCAGAAAGTGCTCGATGTGGCTTGCGGTACCGGCGTGGTCGCGGTAACGGCCGCGCTCATCGGCGCCAAGGTCGCGGGCCTCGATCTAACGCCGGTGCTCATCGAGCGTGCGCAGCAGAACGCCGCAACGGCCGGCGTCGACATCGACTTCATCGAGGGAGACGCCGAGGTTTTGCCCTATCCCGACGCCGCCTTCGACGTCGTCGTCAGCCAGTTCGGCCACATCTTCGCGCCGCGCCCGGCGGTGGTTACAAAGGAAATGCTGCGTGTGCTGAGGCCCGGCGGCCGCATTGCCTTTTCGACTTGGCCGCCCGACTCCCTCCCCGGACGTCTATTCGCCTTCGTCGCGCGCCACGTGCCGCCGCCGCCGGGCGCCGAGCCACCGGCGCAATGGGGCGATCCGAACGTCATTCGCGAGCGGCTCGGCGCGGCCGTGACCGATCTCGTTTTCGATCGCGCCACTCTGGTAATACCGACCCTGAGCCCGGCGCATTTCCGCGCGGCGCAGGAGAAGACGATCGGCCCGCTGACCAAACTGGTCGAGGCGGCGAAGGACGATCCGGCCAAGCTCGCCAAGCTCCGCGGCGAATTCGACGCCATGGCGCGCACCGTGCTCGACGGCAATGCCGCCCACTTGCACTTCATCATGACGCGCGCGGTCAAGGCGTAGAGCATGATCCGGAAAAGTGGAGTTCCGGTCTTCCGAAAAGATCATGCTCCACTAACGAAAACTTGAGCGCAATCGATTCAACCTGGAGTGATTGCGCTCCTGCCCGCCGCGCGCAAGGCGTCAATTCGTCATCAGGCGGAAGCGCAGCGTCGTCGCGCCGACGAGCTCGATGACGTCGCCCTGGCGGCGCCAATTCGTCACCTGGGCGAGCGCGGCCAGGAGATTCTCGTCGCCGCTTTGCCGCTCCGGCGCGCACTGCGCCGGCGCGACTTCGCCGAGCACGATGGTGATCGAATCCTCGCCGACACTGGCCTGAGCCCGGGCCCGCGCGCACCAGAGCTCGATCGAAGCGACGCCATCGTCGGAAATTTCCAGGATCGGCACCCGCTTGGAACCGCGCATCGGCGCCGCGTCGAGCATGAGTTCGCGCGCGAACGGGAACGCCGGGTCGCCGGCGGTGGCCGGCCCAATCGAGGTGGCGAGAAAAAGGCAAAGGAGGCAGCAGGCGAGAAGCCGGCGCGGGCTGGCCATTGTCGTCCCCGGAAAGTGCGCTGCGAAACGCCGGCCGGACGGCCGCGCGATCATCTCATCGGCGCGCCCGTGGCCGGCGTCAAGTCCCTTGCGCTGCAAACCGCGAGGGCGGAGCGCATGGCGGAATGCATGCTCCGCATTGTGAGATCACGAGAACGGGATGTTTTGCCGCCCCCGGCGCGACTAGGCGATTGCTGCGGCAACCGCTATGAGGCGGCGGAAGTAAGCCGTTGCCCGAGAGAGGACATCATCATACGGCAATGCACCGTCAAAGCCTTGCCAGTCGGGGCGCCGGAGGCGCTGCCGAGGACATTGTCCCTGCGTGTTGATTGCCGCGCTTTGGCCAGCATCCATCGCCCGCATACCGGAGGTCTTCCGTGAAAAACCTTGCCTCGACAATCGCGACGATCTGGCGGCTGTCCATCCCCTATTTCCGCTCGGATGACGGCTGGCCCGGCCGAATCCTGCTCGCCGGGCTGGTCGCAATCGAGCTTTCGCTCGTCGCCATCCACGTTATCCTCAACCAGTGGTACAACCGCTTCTACAACACCCTGCAGGACCATGACTGGAACGCCTTCGTCAGCGCCATCCTGTTTTTCTGCGTGCTCGCGGCAATTTATACCGTGCTCGCCGTCTACCAGCTCTATCTCAATCAATGGCTGCAGATCCGCTGGCGCCGCTGGATGACGCAGACCTATCTGCGTCGATGGCTCAGTGCCGCCAATCATTACCGCATGCAGCTCCTCGGCGACGCCGCCGACAACCCGGACCAGCGCATCGCCGAGGACCTGCAATTGTTCGTGCAATTCACGCTGGCGATCGGCATCGGCCTGCTCAACGCCGTCGTGACACTATGCTCGTTTATCGTCATCCTGTGGACTTTGTCCGCGAGCGCGCCGCTCACTCTGTTCGGCACAACGTTCTACATTCCCGGCTACCTGGTATGGGCGGCGCTGATCTACGCCGCAATCGGCACTACGCTGACGCATTTGATCGGCTGGCGGCTCATTCCGCTCAATTTCCAGCAGCAGCGCCTCGAGGCCGATTTCCGCTTCAACCTCGTGCGCTCGCGCGAGAATGCCGAGCAGATCGCCGCGCTCGGCGGCGAGCCGGCCGAACGCGAACGCCATCTCAACCGCTTCGGCCTGGTGGTCGCCAACTGGATGGCGCTGATACAGCGGCAAAAGCAGCTCACCTTCTTCACCCAGAGCTACTCGCAAGCCTCCGTGATCTTTCCTTATATCGTGGTCAGCCCGGCCTATTTCTCGGGCGCCATGCAGCTTGGCGGCCTGATGCAGACCGCGTCCGCGTTCAATAGCGTGCAGAACGCCCTCTCCTACTTCGTCACCGCGTATCGGTCGATTGCGGAGTGGCGCGCGGTGATCCAGCGCTTGAGCGGCTTCGAGGAAGCGATCGCGGCCGGCCGCGCGGCAGCGGTGACCCCGCCGGTTGTCGAGGTCGTCCCGCGGGACGGCGCCGCCGCGTTTGCGCTCGATCGCCTGCACGTTCGCCTGCCAAGCGGCGAGCCGATCGTCGCCGCCGAGCACATCGCATTCTCGGCCGGTGAGCGTATTCTGGTCACAGGACCTTCCGGGGCGGGCAAGTCGACGCTGTTCCGCGCCGTCGCCGGCATCTGGCCGTTCGGATCCGGCCGCGTGACGGTGCCGAAAGGCGCCAAGGTCATGCTCGTACCGCAGCGGCCCTACTTTCCGGTGGCGACCCTCGCGGCGGCGGTCGGCTACCCGGCCAAGGCCGGCACGTTCGACAACGCCCGCGTCGCCGAGGCGCTGGCCGCCGTCGGACTTTCGCAACTGGTCGACCGGCTCGACGAGGAGGCGCACTGGAACCGCATGCTTTCGCTCGGCGAGCAGCAAAGGCTGGCTATCGCCCGCGCGCTGCTGCACGCGCCCGATTACCTGTTCCTCGACGAGGCAACCGCTTCGCTCGACGAACCCGCCGAGGCGGCGCTCTACCGCCTGCTGCAGGAGCGGCTCAAGGGCACGACCATCATCTCCATCGGTCATCGCTCGACGCTCGGCATCTTCCATCGCCGCCGCGTCGAACTGGTGGCGAATGAGAGTTCCTACCAGCTGCGGGAGGTGACCCTGGTCTCGGCGGCCGAATGATCGGGCAAGGCGCGCGTCGGCCGTTATCGCGATATCATCGGGCGCCCATGGAGGTTCTCCCATGAAGGCCAGTGTTGACGGGCGTGGTCGCGCAGAGCGACGACATCGTCGCCTGCGACGGCTACCAATATTTTCCGCGCGCGGCGGTGCGGGTGGATTGGCTCGAAAAGGCGGACAGGACCGAGCATGACCGGGCCTGTCCGCACGGCGTCCAGTTCTACGACGTCGTCGTCGATGGCAACCGGCACAAGCGCGCGGCGTGGTCGTACGAATGGCCGCGGCCGGAAATGGCGCAGGTGGCGGGACGGTTCGGCTTCTGGGAAGACGTCGAGGTGAAGTGAGTCGGCGCTCAGGCCGCCTTGCGGCGATTGGCTTCGAGCCGCGCGTCGACCAGAGCGACCGTCGCGTCGATCACCGGATGGCGCAAGCCCTTCTGCGCGGCGATCAGCTGAACGAGTTTGTCGGCGCGTTCGATGTTGGGAGCGCCGTTCTGCAGTGCGCGCGCCGCCGAAGCCGGACGCGTCAGCGACTGCGCCGCCGCGGCATATTTCTCGAACGGCACTAGGTCCTCGGGCCTGGCGCCAAGCTTGACGCAAAGGTCGTTGACGAAATTGTAGACCGAGCGCGACGTCTCGAGGTCGCCGTGTACCGCTTCCTGCGCCGTGCGCATCCCGTCCTTGGTCACGCACCGGTAATTGCCGGCCAGCAGCATCGCCCATTTGGCCAACGGCACGAAGATCGAGTCGTAAACCTTGAGCTTGACCGGCAATTCGATCTTGCCTTCCGGCGTATCGAAGCGGATCGCGTCGATCTCCTCCTGCAATTGACGCAGGATTGCGGTGTGTCGGTCGGATGGAAAACGGGCGACCTTGAAGTTGGTCGGCAGCGTCACCTGGAGAACGTTGACCTTTTCCTCCGGCGGCCTGATCGCCTGCGGATCGGGGCTGCACAGCGTGATGCACGCCGGATCGAAGTTGTTCCAGACGCTGGCGTCGGTATAGGCGGGTTTGAGCGCGTCGGTGTCGAGGCCCGGAATACGCCGCAAATAGGCGAGCGGCGGCATGTTCATGATCGACATGCAAGGCACTCTGGCCCGCGCAACTGCGTCAAGGAGTTCGCGCACGCCCGGCGAGCGATATTGCGGCTCCTGCATGGCAAGACCGACCAGATCGTAGTCCGCGGGGTTGACGCCCGTGGCCGGACCCGCCGTCACCCTGCCCGGAAGTTTTCGCGAGTCGAGTTCGACGGGCGTCTTGCGGCCACGCACCGGCAGGCGCACGCGAAAGCCCTCGGCGTTGATCAAGTCGGCCTCCGCCGGCAGGCATACCAGCCTGATGCTGTGGCCGCCGAACAAGAGCTTAGACGCGAGCAGCGAGCCGTAGGACGCGCCCATGATCAGGAGTTTATAAGTCGCCGCCATCGGCACCTCCTGCATCGCGTGACGGCCGGGAATGACCTGCACGAATTGGCCACCGTTCCCCTTCGGCCCTGTCCCCCACTCAAGCTATTGATCCCGACGCGTCAGGGCAATGCCGGGCGCGATCACGCAACGAGCGGTTGAGGGGCAAAGTCGCGGCCTCGCGCACCCCGATCGGAACGACCGCGCCCGGCGTGCAATCGCTCCGAACTCACTAGGTAACCCGGCGGGCGCCGCGCCTCGCTCCGCATTTCGCGCGTCGAGCGAGAACGGGTTAATTGCCGCCGCTGCCGCTGCCGAAATTGGAGCCCAGGGGAGATGGCGACCAAGCCGGAGCTGGTTCCGGCGCCGGCGCCGGAGCAGGCGCCTTCGCCGGCGCCTTTCGCTTCGGCGCCGCCTTCTTCACCGCCTTCTTCGCCGACTTCTTTGCGGCCGCCTTCAGCGTCTTCTTGCCCTTGCGAGCCGCTGCCGCCTTTTTCTTCCCAGCCGTCCGCTTCTTCGTCTTTCTCGCCTTCGCTTTTTTCGCCATGATCGTCCTCCCGATCCAAGCTGCCAAAACCCGTCGGCCCCCTGAGGAGACCGGCATTACGCCACGCGTCGAGCGAGCCCCCTGCTCAACCCGCTGCCGTGGAGGGGCGCACCGCCGCAGGCGGACGACGGCCCCGAAGCCTCGGCGGACATAGCCCCCCCGTCGCCCAATCGATCAGTTCGACCGTATGGATCGTCGGAAGATCCGTACCCGCGGCGATCTGCATGATGCAGCCAAGATTGCCCGCTGCGATCACGTCAGGTCGCAATCTTTCGATAGTCCCGACTTTGCGCTCGCGCAACCTCCTTGCAATCGCGGGCTGTAGAATATTGTAGGCTCCGGCCGAACCGCAACACAAATGCCCTTCCGGCGCGTCCTTGACCACGAAGCCCAACCGGGCAAGCAATTCCTTCGGCTGCCGCATGATTCGCTGCCCGTGCTGCAGCGAGCAGGCCGCGTGGTAGGCGACGACCAGGCCGGGAGCGTTTGCCGCGACCTTTAGCGGCAGCGTGGCGAGGTATTCCGAGATATCCCTGGCGAGCCGCCCCACCCTTGCCGCGCGCTCGGCATAGGCCGGATCGGTCCGCAGCAGGAAGCCGTAATCCTTGACCGTGGTGCCGCAGCCCGAGGCCGTGATCAGTACGGCGTCGAGGCCGTCGGTCGAGGTCCAGGCGTCGATATTGGCCCGCGCCTGGGCAAGCGCCTCGTCCTCGCGGCCCATGTGATAGACCAGCGCGCCGCAGCAGCCGGCGCCCTGCGACAGCACCACTTCGATGCCGTGGCGCGTGAGCACGCGGATGGCGGCGGCATTGATCTGCGGCGCCAGCACGTCATTGACGCAGCCGGCGAGCAGCGCCACGCGGCCGTTTTTTCGCGGTCCGAGCGCCGGGAAAGTCTGCGGGGCGAGCGGCCGGTGTGCCGGCCGCCAGGGTGCGAGGCGCAGCATGGCGGCCATCCGGCTGAGCCCGAGCGCCGCGGCAAGCGGTGCCAGCGGTTTTCCGAGGAACGCGGCATCAAGCGCCAACCGGAAGCGTTGCGGATAGGGCATCAGCTTGGCGAGCGTGGCCCGCAAGAGGCGGTCGATCAACGGCCGACGGTAGGTGCGCTCCATGCGGACGCGGGCGTGGTCGACGAGGTGCATGTAGTGCACGCCCGAGGGACACGTCGTCATGCAGGACAGGCACGACAGGCAGCGATCGAGGTGCAGGGCGACATCCGCCGTCGCCGGCCGGTCGTTCTCCAGCATGTCCTTGATCAGGTAGATGCGGCCCCGCGGCGAATCGAGCTCGTTGCCGTCGAGCACGTAGGTCGGGCAGGTGGCGGTGCAGAAACCGCAATGCACGCAGGCGCGCAAGATCTTTTCCGATTCCGCCACATCCGGATCAGCGAGCTGCGCAATGGTAAAGCTAGTTTGCATTGTGATTTTTGCCAAAGAGCGCATCGACTGCTCGATAAAGATCAATTGTTGAATTTGTTATCTTCAAAATTCCGACTTTGCCAGCGCCTTCTTGGAATCGAGAGACGTTTTGGTAGGTGGTAAAGACGATTATCGGAATCGTTGTATCACGTTGACGAATTTCCCGAGCGAGAATCAGGCCCGCATCTGGCTTGTGTACGCCGTGCTCAGTTCGTCCCATGTCAGTGATGACCAAGTCATACTTTGTAAATTCGACCATCGAAACTGCTTGCGCGGTGGTTGATGCGACATCGATCCAAAAGCCGTCCTGCATCAATTTTTGAACTTGAATCGCAATCTTTGACGGGACATCGTCAACCCAAAGAATCCGGGGCTTTTCCCCTCGGCGAAGCGGCAATTGCGCCAATTTACGCTCAGTGAAATCGATAGGCGCCTTCTCGGAAATATCCTGCTCGATTTGAACTACCTTTTGCTGCAAGTCGCTCACCAACGTCGTTAAGGACTGCGTGGCTTGTTCCGTAGACACCTCCATCTCCCCAATTTTAATCTTCACGTTCTCTCGGGATAAAAAAGCCCTGATGGACGGAAGTAGCTTCCAAAATGCAAAGATCGCCAACGCTGGCCAAGCGTATTGTCCAAGCGCTTTTAGTAATTCAATGATTTGATCTACCGACATTGCTCACACTCCCGGCCACATGCGTCCGGCATTGAGAACGCCGAGCGGATCGAAACTCTCCCGTACGCGTTTCGTCAATGCAGCGAGCGGCGCCGGCTCGGGCGCAAAGACTTCCGTCGACGCCCGCACCGCCACCGGCGCGCGAATGAGCGTGGCGTGGCCGCCGACAGCGGCAACGATCGTGCGCACGAGCGGCCCGGCCGCGTCGTCTGAGGCCGGCAAGGCGGCCCAGACAAGCCCGCCGGCCCAATCATACATGACCTCGGCCTGTGCCTTTTCGACCAAGGCGCGGCCGACCTCGGCACCGTGCGATGGCGCGGTCGAGATGCGCCAGACGCAACGCTCGCCGGCGGGTCCGGCAGCGGCGAACGGTGTCACGTTGCGCACCGCCCGCCAGAAGGCGCGCGAGGGCGCCTCGCCGAGCACGCTCAGCGGGCCGAACGGCGCAGCGAGCGCCTCGAGCACGCTCTTGCGGTGCGCAATCGAAGGGGCGACGCCTTCGAGACGGAACGCCGTGACGGCGCCCCGCGCGGGCGCGCTTTCCGCGACGCGCGCCGCAACCAAGGCAGGTAAATGCGCGGCCGCCGAGACGTCGGCGAAGGAACCCATGATTGCCGCCGTGAGCTTTCCGGCGCTCGCATCGTCGAGATTGACTGCGAGGACCGTCTCCTCGGTCTCGGCCCGCGGCAGCGTCTTGATCGTCACCTCGGTCATGGCCGCAAGCGTGCCCCAGGAGCCGGCGAGAAGCTTGCACAGGTCGTAGCCGGTGACGTTCTTCACCACGCGGCCGCCGGACTTGAAGGTCTCGCCGCGGCCGGAAACGGCGCTGACGCCTAGAAAATGGTCGCGCGCGGCGCCCGCCTTGATGCGCCGCGGCCCGGAAAGATTCGCCGCGAGCGCGCCGCCGATGCTGCCAGCCGCTGCCGCGTTGCCGAGGAGCGGTCCGTAATCCATCGGCTCGAAGGCCAGTTGCTGGCCACTTCCCGCCAGAAGCGCTTCGATCTCCGCAAGCGGGGTGCCGGCCTTGGCCGAGAGCACGAGTTCCGCCGGCTCATAGAGCGTGACCCCGGAAAGACCGGAAAGGTCGAGCGTCGCGTCCCATTGCGCAGCCCGGCCGATCGCGCGCTTGCTGCCGCGGCCGACGAGTTCGAGCGTCTTGCCGTCGGCGAGCGCCCAGCGGATCGCCTTTTCGACCTCCGCGGCATCGCGGGGTTTGAGGATGTCAGGCATGCGCCTGCCCTTGGCATCGTCCCGGCGACCCGCAGAGGAGAAGCGAAGATGAGGATTGCCGCGCGCCGGACATCAGAATCTTGGAATGTCGGGGAATGCGATGCGGCCGGCATGCACGTGCATGCGGCCGAGCTCGGCGCAGCGATGCAGCGTCGGAAACATTTTCCCGGGATTAAGCAGGCTCTTGTCGTCGAAGGCGCATTTGACGCGCTGCTGCTGGTCAAGATCGGTTTCGGAAAACATCGCCGGCATCAGGTCGCGTTTTTCCACCCCGACGCCGTGCTCGCCGGTGAGCACGCCGCCGACTTCGACGCAGAGGCGAAGGATGTCGGCGCCGAACGCTTCGGCGCGTTCCAGCTCGCCGGGCTTGTTGGCGTCATAGAGGATCAACGGATGCAGATTGCCGTCGCCGGCGTGGAACACGTTGGCGACGCGCAGGCCGTATTTCGCCGACATCTCCTTCATGCGGTTGAGCACCAAGGGCAGCTTCGCCCGCGGAATAGTGCCGTCCATGCAGTAATAATCGGGCGAGATGCGGCCGACCGCCGGGAATGCCGCCTTGCGGCCGGCCCAGAACAGCAGCCGCTCCTCTTCGGAATTTGAGACGCGGCAGGTCGTCGCCCGGCATTGCCAGGCGATTTCCTCGACGCGCTCGAGCAGGTGATCGACCTCGGCGCGCGGACCGTCGAGCTCGACGATCAACAAGGCCTCGACGTCGAGCGGATAGCCGGCATGGATGAAGTCCTCGGCGGCGTGAATCGCCGGGCGGTCCATCATCTCCATGCCGCCCGGAATGATGCCGGCGCCGATGATGCGGGCGACGCATTCGCCGCCATCCTCCGAGGCGGCAAAACCGACGAGCGCGGCGCGCGCGCATTCCGGCTTCCTCAGGATGCGAACCGTCACCTCGGTGACGACGCCGAGCAGGCCCTCCGAGCCGGAGACGACGCCGAGGAGATCGTAGCCGCCGGGATCGAGATGCCGCCCGCCGAGCCGCACGATCTCGCCGGTCATCAGCACCAGCTCGCAGCCGAGCACATTGTTGGTCGTCACGCCGTATTTGAGGCAGTGCACGCCGCCGGAATTTTCCGCCAAATTGCCGCCGATCGTGCAGGCGATCTGCGACGACGGATCGGGCGCGTAATAGAAACCGGCATGTTCCACCGCCTGCGTGACCGCGAGGTTGGTGACGCCCGGCTCGACGATGGCGACCCGGTTGTCGAAATCGACGGCGCGGATGCGGTTGAACTTGGCCATGCCGAGAAGCACGCCGTCGGACAGCGGCAGCGCGCCGCCCGATAGTGAAGTCCCCGCCCCGCGCGGCACGACCTTGACGCCCTCCCGGTGGCAGAAGCGGAGCACCGCCGCGACCTGTTCGGTCGTTTCCGGCAGCACCACCACCATGGGAAGCTGGCGGTAGGCGGTGAGGCCGTCGCTCTCATAGGGCCGCATGGCGTCGGCGGAGGCGATGACGCCTTCGCCCGGCACGATGCGTTGAAGCGCCGCCACGATCTCGGCGCGGCGACCCAGCACTGCGTCATCGGATGGGGGCATCGTGACCGGCATCGCAATCTCTCCGGCGTTTCCGCTATTTTTCTTCCCTGTCATTCATTATAGCGGGAAAAAGTGTTTATTGACCTGGTTCGTACTTGGCAATCTTCGGCCGACAGGCAATGCAAGCTTGACGTTTCCGCCGGTCATGGACCTCTTTCAAGGCCGATAAAGGGCTCTCCGCGGTCAATGGTTCGACTCGTGCAAGAAAAGAAGGGAGACTGATGATGAGGATGTTAATCGTGGCCGCGGCGTTGATCGCCGCTTCGGCAGTGCCGGGATTGGCCCAGGAGGCCGAAAAAGGGGCGAATTCGTTCAAGAAATGCGCTCCCTGCCATAAAATCGGCCCCGGCGCTACCAACTTGGTCGGCCCCGAGCTTAACGGCCTCGACGGCCGCAAGGCGGGCACGGTAGCGAATTTCAGCTATTCCGATGCCAACAAGAACTCGGGCATCACTTGGAACGAGGACGCCTTCAAGGAATACATCAAGGATCCCAGGGCCAAGATCCCCGGCACCAAGATGATCTTCGCGGGCATCAAGAGTGGGCAGGAGATCAACGATCTGTGGGCCTATCTCAAGCAGTTCGACGCCCAGGGCAATATCAAAAAGTAGCCGCCAATTTTCCGGACCGTCGACCCGAGCGGGCGCCGGCCGCATTGATAGAGCGCAATCGTTTGAATCGATTGCGCTCTCGTTTTTCTTGGCGGAGCATGATCCTCTCGAGAAACCGGTCTTCCACCTGTCCGGATCACGCTCTTGCGGCGTCCGCGTGCCACCCGCGTGCCGCCCGCGCCGCGAAGCCCGGGGCGGCCGTCAAAAATGCGGCGGCCGCAACGTCAATTGTTCTTGGCGCCCTCGAAAATCCAAGTCCAGATATTGTTGCGCAGGCAGTTGGGCAGCGGCTTGTGCCCGTACGGCATCCTGATTTTCGCTCGGCCTTCGATGAGCACGATCAGATTGCTGGCGTCGGGCTGGCCCGGGACCACCATGGGCCCGAATTTGGTGCCCTTCATCAATCCGTCATAACTGGTCAAATCGAGCCCGCTGGCAGCGAAGCCTTCGGCGCCCGGCTGATGGCACGACACGCACCATCCCTTGAGAATGGGGACGATGTCTTCGGCGAAACTCATATGCGCGCCCGCGGCGCATGCTTGTTGAGCTGGCGCCAACAGGGCTGCCGCCGCCAAGGAAAGACCGCCGACCGCGACACCAGCGAGCACAAGTCTTGACTTCTTCATGGGCGTTCTCTCTGCGATCGACCCTCAACAAGAGGGGAGCATGGTTCACTCAAATCGGGAGGATTTCCCAGTTGTTTGTCAATAGATAAAAGCGCCAGCGCGACGGGCGCTGGCGCAAACCGAGCCCGGCAGGGTCACTGCCCGGCCCTGTCTTACATTTTGTGGCCGGCCGCTTGGAACTTCTGTCCAGCCCCGGTGAGCTTGCCGCCACCAGACGGATTCACGTGGCAGAACCCGCAGGGCTTGCCGGTCTGCTGCGCGTAGGCCGGCGTTGCCGAAGCCTCGCGCGGCGTGACCACGAGGATCGTCGCGGCGAACGCCAAGGTTGCGCAAACGGCCACCCCTGCGACAACCGCGGTCGGGTTCAACTTACTCGTGTGCTGCATGAGTTATCTCCTTAATGTGTGCTCTTGATAGTTGACCGTAGATCGGAGAATCAAAGTCTCTTACGCGGCGCGACCTTGATGCCGCAAATGCGACAAGGACGCAAGCTACCGCGCACGCCACGCACAACTCCGTGCCGCCTTTCCCGTTCCTCGCCTCTCTCGGCCGGTGAACCGTCAACCTTGAACCGCGATCCGGCCGCCGACTGCGCCGACGGACGTCCGCGCTCTCCGGCGCCCGCGACGGCAATCGGCGGCAAAGGACGCGGCGAGGTATGACGCGAACGACATCGACGTAGCCGCGCGTGTCGCTGCGCTTATGCGGCGACTCGCCGTATAGCAAAGACAGGCACCGGCACAATCGGCTAACAAATTGAAGATATTAGAATATTCATGGCAATCGCGGATCGATCCCGAATTGGGCGCGCGTTGTCAGGGATGGATTGATGTCTTCGACGTTTCTCGGCACGATCGTGGACGGCGTGGAACTCATAGCGCCCAGCGCCGGTCATATGATGGTCGCTCCATCATGAGATCGAGCACGGGGAAGGTCTACGTCATTTGCTCCCGCTCATGCCACGGCGGCAGAAAGCGGACCAATATCGATAACAAAACGAGCGGCAGAATCAGCAACGTGCCCGCCGCCAACAGGCCTTCTCTGCCGAAGATGGGCGGGTAATAGGCAAGCAATCCTTTGCCCGTCTTGGAGATTTCTTGCCCGCCGATGACAACGTTATAACGCATCATCAATACCGCGAGCAGCACCAAAGCTGCGCTCGCTGTCATTCCGACGACTAAGGCCCGATCGTTCGCACCGCGCCAAATAAAGAAAGTAATCACGGCGAGCGGCAGCACCGACCCGACGCCGAATTGCAGGATGAAGAAGGGGACAAGGAGGGGGCCTTCCACGAACTGCATGATCACGTCGTAGCCCTGGCGACCTCGATAAACCAGGCTCGCGAATTCCACCCCCTCCAACAGTAACGTGAACATCATGAAGCCCCACAGCGAATAAGCCATGACTTTCATGCACGCCAGATCGATTGGGGCCCTGCGCAGCTTGCAGGAAAGGACATAGAGCACGATCACCAGCGCGGTCCCCGAGATAATCGCGGAAAACAGGAAGATGGCGGGCATGAGATCAGATGACCACCATTCGCGCGCCTTCAGCGAGCCAAACACGAAGCCGACGTAACCGTGCAAGCCGTGGGCCCCGGGAATACCAATGATGGCCAACCAGAACACCCATTTGCTGTCGTAGCGCATCGCGTTGTCCGAAAGATCGTACGATCCGAGCGTCGCCCCGCGATAAATCCAGCTCAGCACCCCCTTCGTTTGTTGCGCCTGGTGCACGATGTAAGGCCGAAACACGAACCAGGTCTCCACCATCAACAGAATGACGTAAAAAAGCGCCGCAAAGGAAAAGATGGCGAAAGCCGAGGTCATGTGCGGAGTGATCATGGCATTGAAGGCTCGCTCCGGATGCCCGAGGTGCAAGAGCAAAGGCAGCGGAACAATAATCATGCAACACAGTGAAACGAGCAGAGCGAAATGAGCCACCGGCCGCAATTGTCGGAAACCGAATACTTGATATAGGCTAGAAATGGTAAAGGAGCCGGCGACCAATCCCGTAAGGTAGGGGTAAACCGCGATGAGGACGGTCCAGGAGATGACGGTCTCGTTGGGATAAACGTAGCCGCTGAAGGGGGAAGAGAGGAATTGCGCTTCCATCAGCTCACATCCTCGTCGATGCCGACATAGAATACATTTGGCGCATTGCCGGTTTCCGGCCTGAGCACTTGGACTCGATTGTCGTGGATGAATCGGCTGATGGCGCTTTGCGCGTCGTTGCGATCCCCGAAGATGCGCGCGCCGACCGGACAAACTTCGACACACGCAGGTAGCAAACCCTTAGTGATGCGGTGGTAACACCACGTACACTTATCCGAAACGTTCATCTCCTCGTTGAAGAAGCGTGCGCCGTAAGGACAGGCTTGCACGCAGTATCGGCAGCCGATGCAATAGGTATGGTCGATGAGAACGACGCCGTCGACGGTTTTGTAGGTCGCGCCGGTCGGACAGACCTGCACGCAGGCAGGTTCCGTGCAGTGATTGCACAGTTTTGGCACGAAGAAAGCCTTCGCGACCTTTGCATCCCTGTAGCGATCGGCAAAGCGATATTCGCTTTCAGAACCGGCCGCCGCGATGTTGACCGGATCAGCCTGACTATCAATGCGAGCCGTCTCCTCCCCCTCCAAGGTGACGTAACGTTCGACCCAGGTGCGGAAGTGATGCGCGTCCGCGGGAACAGTATTTTCCTTCTTGCAAGCTTCGACGCAGCGCAAGCAGCCGATGCATTTGGTGGCATCGACGCCGAACGCCCAGCGGTGCTTGGTCCAGTCATATCCGGGGATTGCCGGCTTCGGCGGCACTTGCGCTGCCGCGGTCCGTTCGCCGGCGGCAACGGCTTGCTGCAGCCCCGCGTCCCCCGCTATGACGGCCGCGCCACATGCCAGAGCGCCTCCGAGCCAGCTCAGGAATTCGCGCCGCTCCCTTTGTTGCTTCTCGAGTTTATCCTCGTCTTCCATCTTGCGTTCCCCCGGGCACGCGCCACCGGCGCGTGCGTTATTTGCAGCCCACGCCAGCGTAATAGGCCGACGCGCTTTCCGCATCTGAATCGCTCAAGTCCTTCACGATTCCGGCCATGATGGCACTGCTACGGGTGCCGTCCTTGTAGGCACGAAGAGCGTCGATCAGATAATCCCTGGACAGCCCGGCAAGATTCGGCCAGGAGCGATTGCTCGCGTGTCCGTCGGTGCCATGACAGGCGGCGCACTTCGATAAGATTGCTTGACCTCTCGACGCGGCCTCGTGATCCGCCAGCGGCGCACTTTCGCATTTCAAGTCCGCGAAATAGGCGGCAAGATCGCCGGCGTCTTCATCCTTCATCGCCTGAGCCACGGCACTCATCATGGGATTGCTGCGTGCGCCCGTCCCGTAAGCTTTCAAGGAGTTGGCGAAATAGCTCGCATTCTGGCCTGCAAGGCTGGGGCCGGGGAGACTCTTGCTCACGCCGCCGGCACCGTGACAGACCGTGCAAGCGGCAGACTTGGTCATGCCGGCGAGTGCATCGCCGGCTGGAGCCGCGGCTTCGGCAAACACCAGATTGAGTGTTGGAGAATGCGGATTATGACAAATGATGCACTGTTGCGCCCCGGCATGATCAGCGACCGCGATCTGCGGTTGCTGCGCGGGTCTTCCGGTCAGCCGCTCGTGGCAAAGGGTGCAGAGCTTTCTCGTGTCCGTTGCCACAGACATTTTGAGGTTGGTTGGGTGATCGGGCCCGCTCGTCGAGATCACGAACGTGCCGCGCTCATCGCGCTCACCAGCGGGGCCGTGGCAGACTTCGCATTTGACGACCTTTCCGGCGCCGACACTGTTGTGGACGCCCTTGGACCACTCCGCTACTTGCTCGGCGTGACACCACGCGCAATTTCCAACGCCCTTGTACTTCGGTTTTTCCGAGGCGATTTGCGCGACTGAATCCCCTCTGTAAACACCGTATTCATAGAATGATTTGACCGTGAGGGCTCTTGTCGCTGCATACCCGATGACGACGCAGGCCACGAGCAGCAGGATAAGTCGGAAAATGTGTCGCGGCATGGCTGATCCCATTCTCACTCACTTCGCTCGATAGCGAGGATTTCTTGAGCAAGAATCAGACCCAGCCGCTGCATCGGCGGCGAAGCCTTGTCGATCCAAGGCGGGGCGTATCCTCATTGGCCGTGCTCTTTTCGAACGGCCGTCTCGAAAGGCCGCGGAAGTCACGTTGCTGCGGATGGTATCGGCGGGCGCCGACGTCGCGTTGACCTAGATCAAACCTCTAGTCTTTTGACTGAAAACTTTTGATAGGAACACCTTGCGCGGACTTTGCCGGTTGACGGCGCGGCGGTCTGGAAGATCGCAGAGTCGGAGCCGCAGCTCCCGGCGACACGCAAGGGCAATGAGCCCCGCAACGCCCAGGTGGCAGTCCGGCGTGGTGCGCCGCTTCGCTCTTCTGTCTGCTGCTGACGGCGCTCGGCGAGAATGCTTCGCTCAAGCGCCGCACTCGCTACCGCGCCGCTTCGGCCTTCGCAACTTGCAGAGGCCTGGCGGGGCTCCGCTCAGCCGAGTCGGGAATATCGCCGCCCAGTCGCTCGGCAACGATCGCCGGCAGCGGCGAGAACCACATCTGGTACAGCGTCACCAGCCACATGAAGGCGAAACAGCCGGCCATCAGCATGCCGGCGAATATCTCGACCCAGGCAAAGGGATGGTAGATCTTGATTATGTACCACGAGCTCACGTCCACCATGACGCCCGCGAAGGGCAGCGCGATGACCGTGCACTTGAACCATATCGGCCGCACATAGGCATGGCTGAACATCAGCCCCATGATGAAGAAGATGAAAGGCACGCCGAACATGTGAATGTGCGACACGCGAACCAGCGTCGAGATTTTCGCGCCAGTGTCGCTTTCCGTCACCTTCTTCATGTTGTCGAAACCGAAGAGGTTGGGAATGTGAGGGTTGCTGCCGTCGTGGCAGGCCATGCAGCGCTTGTCGATAATGGGTCTTATGTCTCGATCAAATGCCGCCCGGTCGGCGCCCGCATGGACCCAGGCGATGACGGTGTTCATCTCGTCACGCGGCAACATGGTCGACATCGGCCCGCGCAGAGCGCCTTCGAGGCGCGAAACCGTGCCGCTGCCGGAATAGGCGACGACAAGATCCTCTTCGGTCATTATCCATGGATTGCCGCCCGCCTTGCCGGCGTAGGTGAAGTAGACGTTGAGCAGGGCGAACAGATATCCCAAGCCGAGGGTCAGAAGCGCAGCCGTATAAAGCACGCGCAGGCTGTAGGGCAGCTCGGAATAGTGATGATAGAGCCGGTGCAGCGGTTGGTCGGTCATGGTTGGTTCCTTTAGGTCTTGCCGGGCGCGAGCGTGCGGCATCCGCCGCAGCCTGCGTTCCGTGGCCGCGCTATCGTTGACTGCCGCGAATACGCTCCCGGGGCATTACTCTTACTTGAGCGATGCATAGTAAGCAGCCAAGTTCGCCATGTCCTGATCGGAGAGCCCGGCCGCGATCCCCTTCATCACCGGGTTATCGCGCTTGCCGGATTTGAAATCTTTCAATGCCTGGAGGATTTGATCTCCACTCTTGCCTGTCAATGCAGGATTTGGCGGAATCCCTTGGCCGTTTGCCCCATGGCATCCGGCACAGGCGGCGGCCGTCGCCTTGCCGGCCAAAGCGTCTCCAGCGGCTTCTGCGGTGCCGATTGCCAGCAAGAAGACCATCCCTGCGCTCAAAAACATGCGTATCATCGTCCTTCTCCCGTTCAAGGTTGACGACGAAGCTGGTGTTTGCTCCTGCCGCCCTCATGTTTCGCCACCGAAAGCATGCTCCGGCTCATCCGGATCCAGCGGCACACGACACCGCGCGCCGTTTGCGCTGTATAGCAGGCCGCGGTGTAAGCGATATCCAGTTCCGTCAGCACCTCGTCGAAATGGCGGCAGTCCGCAAACTGTTGCGCGCACCCGCCGAGGCAGAATGGTCCGGTCAACCCATTGCACATCGGCGAAGCGGCCCAACGCGTCATTTTTGCGGCACGGTCATGAACACAAAGGCCCGCGCCTTCTGATGCGAATAGTAAGTCGCGAGATTCTTGACATCGTCCGCGCTCAGAACGTCGGCCATGGCAGCCATCTCAGGGCGTACGCGCGCGTGGGTTTGATAATCGCGTACAGCCGTCTCCAGGTACTCGACGCGTTGTGCGGCCAGCGCGGGAATTTTGGGGTCGCTGCTGTTGCCGTTGAGTCCATGGCAGCGGTCGCACCTCTGCGCCCATTCCTGCGTGGGCAGCGGCGGGCGGACGTTCGGCGCCTGCGGCTTCTGGGCGGCGTAATACGCCGCTATGTCCTTCAATGCCTTGTCGTCGAGCGAAGCGGCGAGACCTTTCATCGTTTCGTCGGCGCGACCTCCGCTCTTATAGGAACGAAGCGCGGCGACAAGATACTGCGCATCCTGGCCGGCAAGACTCGGCGTGGCTGGATTGGCGCTGACGCCCTGATCGCCGTGGCACCCGGCGCAGCCGGCGCTATCAGCCTTGCCCGCCTCCTGATCGCCCTGCGCCGGAGTTTGCGCGCGGACCGGCTTCTGCAGCGCATAATACAGCGCCAGGCGGTCGATGTCGGCGTCGCCGACGGCGGCGAGCATCGACTTCATCATGTCGTTCTTGCGTTGACCGCTGCGGTAGGCCTTCATCGCCGTTGTCAGATATTGCGGATCGAGGCCGACCAGGCTCGGGCTGCCGGGCATGCTGCTGACGCCGGTCGCGCCGTGACATCCACCGCATGTAGCCGCGGCGCTCTTGCCGGCCTGGACCGGGTCGAGATAGGTCGGGGTCGGGCCGGGCGCCGGCTGCGCCGGATCGAGGCTTGCGTAATAGGCCGCCACCTTGACCAGCGCGTCATCGCTGATGAACCTCACGGAGGTATTCATCGCGGCACTTTTGCGGCCGCCGGATTGGTAGGTCTTCAACTCCACGTAGAGGTACGCAGGCCGCTGGCCTGCCAGGTTGGGAATTCCCGTCGTGGTGCTGATGCCGTTCACGCCATGGCAGCCCGCGCAAGAGGAATCCGCAAGCTCCTTGCCGGTGGCTATATCCTCGGGCGTGGCGTAGATGGGGCGCAGTTCGTCGCCTGGTTTGATCACGGGCGATTGAGCCGCAGCATCGCCCTGAAATGCCAAAGCCGACACCACCGCACCTACCATAAGGATCACAATAGTCCGCGCGCTGCGCTTCATCGACGTTTGCCTGTGTGGATCGGTAGGATCGATGTCTCTCATAGAGCCCGGCTGATGCTGGACAGATCTATTTCGCCGGTTGGCTCGCATAGTAGGACGCCAGCCCTTCGATGACGGCGTCGCCGTAAGGCAGCACCATACTATGCATCACCGAAGTCTGGCGCCGGTTGTCGCGATACGACCGCAGCGCCATGACCAGATAGTCCATGTCCTGCCCGCGCAATCGCGGGATCGCTACGTCCGTACTGCGCACTCCCGGGCCGTGACAGCGATTGCATCTCTGTGTCAGGTCCTGGATCAGCCCCGGGCCGTTCTCGGCCGGCTTGGACTTCTGGATGGTGTAGTATGCAGCGATATCGTCGACGTCCGCGTCGGTCAGGCCGGCGACCACGCGGATCATCGGCTCGTACTTGCGCGCGTTGCGAAAGGCCTTGGTCGCGGCCACCAGGTACTGGGGGTCCTGGCCTGCCAGATTCGGCGTCGCCGGGTCGTCGCTGACCCCGTGCAGGCCGTGACAGCCCGTGCACAGCACCGTGTGCCGCTCGCCGGCCGCGGGGTTGCCGAAATCCGCCGGCGGGCGCTGCGCCGGGGTCTGTGAGGCGAAGTATTGCGCTAGGCTGTCCACGTCCACGGCACGCATGTCGCGCACCAGCATGTGCATCGGCGAGGTGGCGCGCGTTCCGTTCAGATATTCGTGGACGGCGGTGATGAAATAGCGCGGCTGCTGGCCGGCCAGGCTCGGCGTTCCCGGCGTCTTGGTGTTGCCGTCCGGGCCGTGGCATTGGCCGCAGGCGCCGGCGAGCTTCTTGCCGGTCTCATACGGAGAAAAGAGCTGGACGTATTGGCGGGAAGCCGCATCGATCGGCGGCAGGCTGGCGAAATAAGCGGCCACGTTGCGGGTATCCGCGTCGCTCAAACCTTCGACGATCGAGCGAAGCGCCGCATGGTTGCGGCGTCCGTCCTTGTACTCCGCAATCGCGGCGAGCAGAAAAGCCTCGGGCTGGCCGGCGAGCGTCGGGATCGCCGGACCCGTGCCCCTGCCGTCGAGGCCGTGACACCGGCTGCATTGCCGCTCGGCGATCGACTTGCCGACCGCGATGTCGACGGCGGGTTGCTTTTCGGCCTGGCCCTTTTCCGAGTCGTTCTTCGAGCAGCCGACGAGTCCGATCGCCAGCGCGATCAGTGCCGGCAGCAAACAACGAAGCCGCGATGGTCGATCGGTCATGCCATCAAACTCCGAATGAAACCGGACAAGATGAAGATCAAGAGGATCAAGCCGGCGGCTATCAGCGCGAAGCCGACGATCTGGGAACCGAGCTTCATCGGCGGCGACGGCGCCTCGACCAGATGCTTGTTCAGTTCACCGCTCTTGACCAGCCGGTTGTATTCGAGCGTGTGCTCGCGCCGGAACTTATCCAGCGGCATCGAGCCGGTGAACATCAGAATGTCGAGCGGGAAGTTCTCCGGCCGCCAGTGGTTGTTGAAGAAGTGCACCGTGAACAGGAAGCCGGCGGCAAGGAACGCTTCTTCGCCGTGGAAGATCATGGCGATGTTGAAGACCCAGCCGGGCAGGATCGATGCCGTCAAGGTCTTGAACCAGAGCATGGCGCCGCTGACGCCGATGATGGTGACGCCCCAGAACGGCGCCCAATAGTCGAACTTCTCCCAATAGGTCCATTTGTCGAATTGCGGTTTCGACCCGAGCCCGAAGAACCATTGGAACATGCGGAAGATGTCCACGATGTCATCCAGGTTGGGGATCAAGGATGTCGACCCCAGCCAATCGAACGTGCGCAAGTTCCTGGCGATGCGCGACGCCACGTAGACGAGATGGCCGACGAAAATCGCCACGAACACCACCGCGAAGACGCGATGCACGGTGCCGGTGATCCGCGGCCCGCCGAACACGCCCTGCACCAAGGGCGCCCAGGTGCTGTCGGCGTAGAACAACGTCATCCCGGTGAAGACGAGCATCATCAGCGTGATGGCGAAGGCGAGGTGCGCGAGCCGCCACGCCGCCGGCCAGCGCCGGTAATATTGGATCTTGCCGCCGTCGACCAGTCCCTCGGTGCGCACACGCGTCGTCGTTTTCTTCTCCCGCAGCTCGCGGTATTCGCGCAACCACCACAGCGCCGAATGCAGCCAGAAGAATGACAGCGTGCCGGCGAGCAGCAGCAGCATGAATTTCGACGCGATCCAAACATAGGGGTAGCGGGCGAAGTCGTGGGTCGAGGCGTGCGGCTGGAACGTTACGAAGCCCGGCGTCGCGTCGGCATGACATTGCCGGCAGGTCATCAGGCGGTTGGCCGGACTGACCTTCGAGCCCGGATCGTTGACCCGCTGGATGTTGTGGTTGCCGTGGCAGTCGAAGCACTTTGCGGTGTAGGCGTAGCCCAGCTTGTTGACCTGGCCGTGATAGGTTTCCAGGTAGCTTTTCAGATTCTCCTGGTGGCAATTGCCGCAGTTCTGCGTGATCGTGAGCAGCGTTGACGGCAGCGCCGTGGACGCGATGTCGTGGCTGGTGTGGCAATCGGCGCAGGTCGCCGCCGCCGGATTGTAGTCGAGTAGCACCTGCCGGCCGTGGATCGAGCTGGCATATTCGGCGAATTCCTGGGTGTGGCACGCTCCGCATTTGTGCGGCAGGCCGAGGCGCCACTCCGACCAGGTCGGGGTGCCGATGGGATAGACGTAATGCGCGTCGTGACAGTTGTAGCAGGTGGCGTTGGTGGTTGATTGATCCTCCTTGTTCGGTCTGGCGTGCACCGATTTCAGGAAGCTCTCGATGCGCCCGACCACCATGCCCAGTTCGGCGATCCGCTCCGGCTTGTTCTGGAACAGGGCGTCCGCGTACATGTCCTCGTGGCAGCTGATGCACCCGACCTTGACGCGCTCGAGTTTCTGGTGCGGGACCTTGGTGATCTGCTGATGACAGTCGACGCAGGCCCGAACCCCGTGCACGCTGTTGAGGAATTTGCGCGAGTCGATGAAGAGCGAGCGCATCTTGCCGTCGGTGCCGGGCACGCCGAAGCCCTGGATGCCGTGACAGCCGAGGCAGACCTCGCTCGGTATCTTGTTTGCCGGCTGTTCGGCGGGCTGCGCCGCCGGTTGCTGCGCGCGCGCTCCCGAAATGCCGAGCGCCGCCGCGAGAACGAGGATCGCCAAGCTGCGTACGCCCATGCTGTGAACGGCCTATCCGCTGACTCGTGAGGGGAGTTTGGTTCGGGAACCGGCGGGGCGGGGGCGAGCTCCGTATACGCTATCAAAACCGCAGTTTCAACTGTGCTGTCGCGACTTGGAACTCCGCGCTCGCGGCCCCCACCACCGCGCTGCGCGCGGTCCTTCGCCCGCACTTCGCGGGGATGGTTATGAGCGGAGCGCGTGGCTCGGAGGCCGGAATTTGAGTGGTTCATCTTATGACGGATTGCGCCAAAGCCATTTTGGTGGTGAGATGGAAAAGTGAATTGTATCGGGCAGATCAATGAGGGGCTTCTGAAATGCGCAAGATCGCGAAAGGGTTGAAACCGGCTGCGGTTCTCGCTGTGATAGCTGGCGGCAGCGTCGCCACATTGCTGTTTGCCGCCGCGATGCTCGTCGTCGCGCCGCGACAGGCCGCGGCCACGGCCCAGTGGGCGGAGATCAACCATATGCCTTGCGGCGGGTGTCACGTGAATCCGGCCGGCGGCGGCAAACTCAACAACGTTGGATTGAAATTCCAGCTGCACGGTCACAAGTTCTAGCCAAACCGCGACGTCCCCGCTGGCCCCCGCGTCGCGATCCGGCATCCGCGTTCTTCGCCTCGTTCTTCCGCGATTTTTCGCGTCGTTCTAACGGGGCATGCTGTCCGCGTGCCTAACCGCAGTCGCGCGTCTACCATCGGGCCGGCGCCGATTCACCTACATGCAGCCGTTACCGTTGGCTTGCCATCCCTGCACGATCCAATTTTCCAATTCGGTCGGCGGGGCGTTCTCCACCGACGGCGCGGCGATGATCAAGAGCCGGCATTCGGTCTGATAAGCCTGCGAGGCGGAATAGAGCAGCGACCCGCCGCTGCTGGCGAAGCCTGACGGCTGCCCTATGCCGTACAGCATCCATTGAAACGTTGTCTTTCCATCGCCTGCATCGGAAGAACTGGCGGGAGGCCCGAAGCGCCGCGCCACGTCGGATACGGGATGCGCGATATAGCCGTTCAGCATGGTCTTTATTTGTTCGGTATGGCTGCCCGAACAGCCGGCCACTATTGCAAATATCAATGCGACAGCCGGTAAACGCACGCGACAACGGCCTTTTTGCCCGCTACGACGATAACGCGCGATCTATTCGGTCGCAAGCCGAGCGGGGCGATGCGCGGAGCCGGTATGCGCGAGCGCTGCTGGAAAAGCAAACATCCTCCCCGCGCAGCGGGGGAGGTGGCGAGCGAAGCGAGCCGGAGGGGGCATCGGCGGCTTCCCACGCCAAAATTCGACCGAGCGAAACGGATGTTTGTTTGTTGCACCCACGCCCCCTCCACCATGCTGCGCATGATCCCCCTCCCCCGCAATGCGGGGGAGGATGAAGTAAGCGGTGGTGCAAAAGCAAACATCCTCCCCGCGGAAGCGGGGAGGATGTTGCGTCGCTTTTAGCCTGTGCAGTTGCGCTGCGCCGCTACCACCTGAAGACCAGCGACGCGGCGAGCATCTGCACATTGTAGTTCGGGTTGTCGTAGGCCATCCATATTGCGTTGGTCAGGCCCGCAATGTCGGTGAACGGCGCAAGCGTATCGTTCTGCCAGTTGGCGACCGCATTGCGCTCCCAGGTGTAACGGAGCCTGGCCAGGATGTCGCCGCTGAAGCCCACTGAGCGCGCCCAGCTCTGGTCGAACTTGTACGTCGCCGTTGCGTCCAGACGCTGGAACAACGTCTTGTCGTCCGGGAACTGCGGACCGGGGCTACATTGCGAGCAGAACTGCCGATCGAGACCGTCGGAGAGGGTGTAGCGCACGTCGAGGTCGAGGGCGTTCGGGATCGCCGCCCACCTCGCACCGACCGTCACCGTATTCACGTACTCATTGTCGATGGTCGTGACCAGACACTGCGTGCCGGCGGGCAAGGGGGGGCTACTACAAGCCACCCCGGGGGGGAGTACTAAGGTTGGCGCGCCAGTGCCCGTGCCACTATACAGGTTTTGATGATAGTATTCGTAGTAGTAGGTCGCCACGACCGAAAGGTTGGGCGTGATTGCCCAGACCAGATCGGCCCCGCCGCTGATCATCCTTTGGTCGCTTAAACCTTCGGCAAGCGAACCTGCTGGTGCGCCGGTGGCGGTATTGAGCGGATAATAATCATCCTTGTATTTGAAGGTCGGCGTGACGGTGACGCCAGGAAACACCACGACATCGAGCAGGACGTCCGCCTTCGTCCGCTGCCGATTGTCGTACATGAACTGCTGATAGGCCGAGGAATAAACCCAACTGCCGCAGCTCGGGGTGTAGGCCGCGCATTGCGGCGTGAAGGCCGGCAGGATGGGGTATTGATTGGGAACCACGTTGGTGAGGTAGTTGTAGTTTCCCGCGATCCGGTCGGAATAGTAGCCGCTCGCGCGCGCCGTCAACCAGCTGAACGGCTTGTAGTCAACGGACCCTTTTACTGAATATTCGTTGGTGTAGCCGGCGTCGGCTTCAGTGTAATCATAGCGCTCCCAGCCGCCGCCGACATTGACGTTCCATTCTTTCCACGGCCGCCAGTTCAGCTCGGCCGTGGCATCCTGCTTGATGTAGCTGATCGACAGGCTGGAAAGCGTGTTTTCATAGCCGCTCCCAAAGCCCGCCCCGGCTGTCAGGCAAGACGTCGTGCTGTGCGCGCCTGTTGTAGCGTTGTATGAAATACCGGTGCCGTCGTAGGAGATCCAGCACGGGAAGATGATCCGCGGCGTCTGGTTGTCGAAGTCGTAAAAGCGGTAAGTCAGCTTCGAGGTCAGATCCTGCGTGAGCTTGGTGGTTAGGACGTTGTTGCTCAGGATCGTTTCGATGTTGCCGCCGAGGCTCTGCATCGGCAGGGCGCCGACCGTGTTCCAGGGATAGCCGTTCGGGCTTATTGCGGCGTTCGGGTTATTCGTCATCGGCAGGAATTGCTGATTCTGCGTCATCATGACGTAGCTGGTGGTGCCGGCGTAGTGGCTGTTCCAGGGCAGATCCGCCGTCGTCGTTTCGCTGAAGCCATTCGCCGCGTTGCTTGGCCACGTGGACAGCTGCGCGCCGCCGCAATTGGCCGTTGGGCCACTGTAAGTGGCACTTATCGCAGCGGTGGTGGCATTATACGTTTTATAAGGTGAAGTATAGCATATTCCAGTCAGTAGATTTCCAAAAGGCGCACTGGCCCCGGTCGGGAAAAACGGATTTTGCACCGTGTAGCCGTCGATATTGTCCCGATAGAGCGAGCCGTTATAGGCGACCTTGAAGGTGAACTTCTGGCCCCATGGCGAGACGCCGAGATATTCGCCATTGGCGGCGAAATTCTGCGTGCTGTCGTCGACCGGCGCCGGTACGTTGGTAGGCATAAAGCCGGCCAATTCAACTATGCCGGCAGGCTGCGTGCCCTTGCGCGTCATGTAGGCGTAGTCGGCGCCGAACTCCCAGGCGGTCCATTGATCGACCGCGCGGTAGCCGACGGCCGCGGTGTTGCGCTGGATGCCAAGGTCGATCGGCTGCAGAAGGGGAGCAATGCCGGCCGTAGTGAAAGCCGGCGTCGTGATTGGGCAGCCGGTGACTGACCCTATCTGGGTCGTGCATGGTACTCCGGTGGCATGATAACCGGTTGCACTCGGCAGAGCGGTACTTCCCCCCAACCATGTCAGACTGCTGGTTCCAACTCCGCCAAAGGGAGTCATCGCGCTGGTGCTGTAGACGTGCGGCGTCATATCCCAGCTCGCCCAGAAATAGTGCTCGCCGACTTTCGACGCGGTCAGCAAATAGGACTGATCGCTGAAGCCATCAAAATACGAGCCGCCATTGTTGGGAACATACGCGCCGATGTTGTTGGCCCACAGATCGATCTGGTAGAGCCCGTCGGTGGTGCCGGTGGCAGCATGGGTGCCGCCGAAGGCGCCCGGCGCGACGGTGCTGTACTCGTAGTATTTCGCCAGACTGTGCTGGCCGAGATAACCGTAGCCGCCGGGAAGGGCACTACCGGGAACATTGTCGCCCCAGAGCGAGCCGCTCTTGTCGGGATTGTTCAGGAAGTCGCGGCCGCCGACTTCGAGCTCGCCGTGCGTCCACCAGGTCGCCGGCGGCGGCGCCGGCGGCGCCTTGGTCGGCATGCCGGGCGGCGCGCTGTAGATCGCCGTCATCCCGGGATCGGCCGGCCACGCCGCGGAGGTGGACAATCCGGTAGCCCACGCATTGGCCCCGCTCGCCCCGCCCCCCTGGCAGCATCCGGGGCCTTTGCCGATTTCGTCGGCGACTTGAGCAAAGGCGCTAGGTGAAAGGAACGCCGCTCCGCCCAACACTGCGCCGAACACGCAGGCTCGAACTAGGCCGATTTTCTTGTATGACATTGCCCCGACTCCGCCCAAACAGATGACTGTTGCCCGTTGACGCTATCGCCTGTTTCAACTCATCGCTGCAGCGCTCCGCCGGCCGGACTGTTGCTGCCATGGATCATGGTGTGGCAGTTCTGGCAGGCGCGGCCCATCGTGAAGTTTGAATTGGGTCCAGTCGTTTCCCCGTGGCCGATCGAGTGGCACTCGAAGCACAGCCGCGGGCGCGACATCTTCAGCGAGTATTCGTTGATCGAGCCGTGCGCATCGTGGCAGTTCAAGCAGTTCTCGCGCACCGGCGCATGCTCGAACAGGAACGGACCGCGCTTTTCGGCGTGACACTTGTAGCAATTGTCGTTGATCGAATCCTGCCTGATCAGCGACTCGGTCACGCTGCCGTGCGGATTGTGGCAATCCGAGCAGACGATCTTGCCCTCGCGCATCGGCATGTGCGACGGCCGGTACATCTGCGCGCGCCGATCCTTGTGGCACTGGAAGCAGGTGTCCGGCTGGAACGCGGTCTTCAGCTGGAACTGCGCCGACACCGCCTTCATGATCGTGTGGCAATTGGTGCAGGCGACGCCGCGCTCTTCGTGCACGCTGCCGTTCCAATAGGCTCTCTCGCCGCGCTCGTGACAGCCGAGACAGATGGCGTTGTTCTCTTCCGCGGTGCGGCTGTCGTCATTCGCGCGGTAGGAAATGATGCCGCCGACGCCGCGGCCGCCGCCGGCCTTGGCGTGCGCCGAGCCCGGGCCATGGCAGGTTTCGCATTCCATCTTGCCCTGCTTCATGAGCCGGCCCATCAGCGTGTAGCCGAACTGGCCGACCATCCCGGCGTGGCAGCCGAGACAGACTTTTGATCCGACGTAAGTCGCCTCTACCGCCATCGGCGCCTTGACCGTCGCGCCTTTTGTTTTAGCCGGCGGCGGGGGCGCAGCCGGCGGCGGCGCGCCCTGCCCCGACTGGCGCAATGCGTCGAAAAGGCTGTCGGCTTGAGCAAGCCTCGGCTGATCCTTGATCGATTGCGGCTGATCGCCGGAAATTTGCCCGGTGTAGGCGCGCAGATCGGCAAGTATGCCGTCGTCCGGCTGTGCCGCCTGCGGGCGTGCGGCATCAAGCCCCTGCACGTAGGCCGCCAGATTGGCGAGCGTACTGTCAGGAACTGCAGCGGTTTGCGCTGTCGAGGATTGCCCCGAACCGAGAATTGCGCCGCCGATCAAAAGCGGCAGAGCGCAACTGCGGATCACCGACCAAAGCTTGCCCCGCGACTTGCTTCCGTACACCGCGGTGAGCACGCCTTCACAGCCCAGACGACAAAGCTTGTTCATACAGATGCCACTCAGGCACTGCTGCTCACGCAACCGTCACCTCAGGCACAAATTGCCAATGCAAAGCGAATGCAAACTGGCATCCCTGCCCACGTAACTGCGCGCCGCGGCCTGTCCCGCTCATGTTTTTCGGGGGTATGCGTCAACTTGCCGCTGGAATCTCTTTGTTGTCAAGCCGACAAGTCCAACAAGCCGTGTGTTCGCGATGCAAAGATTTTTGCTGTTGCGAAATTGTCACGTATCGACGGCGCACGATCAAAAAAACGATGAGTCACATTGATTTAGATCAATGCCGCGCCGCATGTCGGCCGCGCATTTCGCGCCCGCGTTTAGGTCCAACAAAAGACAACCGCTCAACAAGACGATGACAGCCGCCGCGACTTGAGCGCGCTTGCCAAAGTGAAGTAGAGCTGAATGGGTCATCCTACGTTCCCGCCCCGGCGAAAGCCCAATGAATCGAAGATGGTGCAGCAAAACCCTCGTGCCGATGGCGGCAGCTAAGACGCCACAATCGCGCGCCATCACGGTGCGCGTCCCCCCTCCCACGGGCCCTGCCGGGAAAACGCCGGTTCGCGCGCCTTAGACTTAGGTAGAGTGTTCCCATGATCCTTTGGTTGACCTTGGCAGCGATGACGGTGGCTGCGGTAATTGCGGTGCTCTGGCCGCTCGCCCGCCGTGCCGGCGCGGCGTCCTCGGGGAGCGACGTCGCCGTCTATCGCGATCAGCTCGACGAGGTCGACCGCGACCTGAAGGCCGGACTCATCGGCAAGTCCGAGGCCGAGGCGGCGCGCGTGGAAATCTCCCGGCGCCTGATTGCCGCGGCCGATGACGCAAAATCGGCGCTGCCGGCCGACGAGGCGACGTCAGGGGCGCGGCGGCGACGCGCCGTGGCGCTGGCGGCAGTGCTGTTGATCCCGCTCGGCGCCGGCGGGCTTTACCTTTGGCTTGGATCTCCGGAACTCGCGTCCGCGCAGGCAATCGCGCAACGCGGCACCGCGGGCCCGCCGCAGTCCATCGCAAACCTGATTGCTCAGGCCGAGGCGCATCTCGAGCGCAATCCGAACGACGGCAATGGTTGGGAGGTCTTGGCGCCGGTCTATATGCGCCTCGACCGCTACTCGGACGCGGTGACCGCCTGGCGCAACGCCCTGCGGCTTCTCGGCGAGAGCGCCGAACGCGACGCCAATCTCGGCGAGGCGCTGATGGCGGAGGCGAATGGCATCGTGACCGCGGAGGCGAAGGCCGCGTTCGTTCGCGCCATGACGCTCGACGAAACGCTGGTCACCGCCCGCTACTATTTGGGACTCGCCGCCGAGCAGGATGGCCAGCCGGAGAAGGCCGCGAGGATTTGGCGCGACCTCCTTACGCAGGCGCCCGAAGGCGCGCCTTGGATCAAGACGGTGCGCGATTCGCTGGCCCGAGCGGAGACGCAGCCGGGGGCGGCGAGCCGGATGCAGGTCGGCGACGTGCGTGATGCGCTTTCCGCTGTCGCGGGCGCGTCGGCTGCCGCACCGTCGGCACCGAGCGCGACGCAGATGGCGGCCGCCGCGCAAGAGCCGCCCGAGCAACAAGCGGCGACGATCAAGAGCATGGTCGAGCGGCTCGCCGTGCGGCTCAAAGAGGACGGATCCGATCCCGACGGTTGGGTGCGGCTGGTGCGCGCCTACAAAGTTCTCGGCGATGCGGAGAAGGCGCGCAGCGCGGCCGCCGACGCCCGCCACGCGCTCGCCGGCGATGCCGACAAGCTGCAACGGCTCGACGCGGCGCTCAAGGAACTCGAGACAACCAATGCCGAGACTCCCGCGCCTGGTCCGAGCGCCGCGCAGGTCGCCGACGCCGCCAACCCGCCCGAGCATCAGGCGGCGGACATCAACGGCATGGTCGAGCGCCTGGCGGCGCGATTGAAGCAGGACGGGTCGAATGTCGAAGGCTGGGTGCAGCTGGTGCGCTCCTATAAGGTTCTCGGCCAGGCCGAGAAGGCGCGCGCCGCCGCTGCCGACGCCCGACAGGCAATCGCCGGCGACGCCGACAAGCTGGAAAAACTCGAGTCGGCACTTAAGGAACTCGACACGACGAGCCCCGCGGCCATTCAGGCGACGCCTGTTCCCGCGACCGGTCCCAAAGCTGCGCAAGCGGCGAGCGATGCCGCTCCGGCCGATCACGCGCAGGGCGCGTCGATGGACAGCATGGTCGAGCGGCTCGCCGAGCGCCTGAAGAAATCGGGATCGAATCCGGAAGGCTGGCTGATGCTGGTGCGCTCCTATACGGCGCTTGGCGCAAAGGACAAGGCGACGGCGGCGATCGCCGACGCTCGCCAAGCGCTTGCCGACAATCCCGAAAGGCTGGAGCAGTTCAACCAGGCGCTCAAGCACTTCAATATCGCTGAATAGCCGGCGGTCGCCGCGACGCCCGCAGCGGGCTTACATCAAGCAATTGGCGGCCGAGAGCGCCAGCGAAATGGCCCGATGCGCGCCGATTCCCTTGATCTTGCGCAAACACCGCCGGCGCCGAAAATGCGATAATATCGATCCCCCACGCCGCCGACTTAAGGAGCCGCTGCCGTGATCAAAGATATTGTCGTCAATCTTGGCCTGGGTGAACGCGCAAGCTTCGCCGCGGACTATGCCGTCTCGGTTGCCGCTGCGTTCAACGCGCACATCGCCGGGATCGCCTTCTTCTACGATCCGATCGTTCCGCTGTCGGGCGCGGGCTACATCCCCGCGGACGTGATCGCCGTTCAGCAGCGGGAAAGCACAGCCGCGTCGAAGGCCGCGATCGACCGCTTCACTCAGGCCGCCACGCGCGCCGGCGTGTCAGTCGAATCGCTCACGCTGAGCACGAGCGTCGCCGGCGCGGGCGAGCAGTTCGGGCGCATCGCGCGGCGCTTCGATCTCGGCGTCGTCGGACAGGCCGAGCCCGAGACCGCCGCAGTCGAGGAAATGATCGTCGAAGCCGCGTTGTTCGATTCGGGCCGACCGCTGATCGTCGTGCCCTACATCCAGAAAGCGCCGCTCAAGCTCGACCGCGTCATGGTGTGCTGGGACGGCAGCCGCGCGGCCGCACGGGCGATCGCCGATGCGATGCCGTTCCTGGAGCGGGCGGGGCGCGTCGAAATCGTCATCGTCGCCAATGAACGCGGCAAAGAGGACGAGATCGAGGGTGCCGACATCGGCCAGCACCTCGCCCGTCACGCGCTCAAGGTGGAAGTCAAGCGCACCATCATGGGCGATATCGAAGTCGCCGACGTGTTGCTTTCGCACGCCGCGGACGCCGGCACCGACTTCATCGTGATGGGCGGCTACGGCCATTCCCGCCTGCGCGAATTCGTGCTCGGCGGCGCGACCCGCAGCATTCTGCGCTCGATGACGGCCCCGGTGCTGATGTCGCACTGAGGTTTTCAGATTCGGATCAGAGCCGGATTCGATTAGGATCGTTAACATCGCTTCGGACTGTTCCCGCCGCCCGGGCCGAGCGCGTTCGGCGCGCGAAGCTCGCACGTACGAACCCGCCGGTCGTGACCTGACAAAAATGTCATGAGGGGCGTCGTTGACGCGCGATTATTCCGCGTGTCATCTTCGCCGCCCCACCCCTTCGGATGGGTAACGGCTCGCGGAAGGCCGACCGAGTGCCGCGCCGGCAGGCGTGGGAATGTCAACGAGCGCAGCCGGGGAGGACGGGTCCAAATGGCGGTTCGGCCCGCATGACCGAATTCCCGTCAAATTTGGCGGCGGACCGCAAAGATTCCTCCGCTCCATTGCTGGAGATCGCGGGCGTGACCATGCGCTTCGGCGGCATCGTCGCGCTCGACGGGGTGACGTTCTCGGTCGGCAAAGGCCGGATCGTGGGATTGATCGGCCCCAATGGCGCCGGCAAGACCACCCTGTTCAATTGCCTGAGCAGGCTCTATCGGCCGGACCGCGGCGACATCCGGCTAAACGGCCGGTCCCTGCAACGCTGCGCGCCGGCGGACATGGCGGCACTCGGCGTCGGCCGCACCTTCCAGAGCCCCGCCTTGTTTGCCTCGATGTCGGTCCTCGAAAACGTCAAGGTCGGCGCGCATGCGCGCGGCCGCAACGGCCCGCTGACGGATGCGATAACGCTGCCCTCCGGCAGGCGCGAGGAGCTCGATCTCGACCGTAGCGCGCGGGCCATGCTGGCCTTCGTCGGCGTCGAGAACCTCGTCGAGCGGCCGGCCGCGACGCTGTCGGTGGTCGAGCGCAAACGGGTCGAGTTGGCGCGCGCGCTCGCCGGCGAGCCGCAGCTGGTGCTGCTCGACGAACCCGCCGGCGGACTCAATCACGAGGAAGTGGCGGAGCTCGGCGCCTTGATCCGCTCGGTCCGCGATCGGTTCGACATCGCCGTGCTCCTGGTCGAGCATCATATGGGCCTGGTGATGAGCCTGTCGGATCAGGTCGTGGTGCTCAATTTCGGCCGCGTGATCGCCGACGGAACCCCCGACGAAGTTCGCGGCAATCCCGCCGTCGCCGAGGCCTATCTGGGGAAACGACACTGATGGCGCCGATCCTCGAGCTGCGCGGTGTCAAGGCCTTCTACGGCCAATCGGAGGTCGTCCACGGCATCGACGTCGCGGTTGAGGAAGGCGGCATGACCGTGCTGCTCGGCGCCAATGGCGCGGGCAAGACGACGACGCTGCGCGCCATCTGCGGCATGGTACGCCGCAGCGGCGAAATCCTGTTCGCGGGCGAGCCGCTGCAGCGCCGCACGACGGAACAAATCACGGCGCTGGGCGTCGCCCATGTGCCGGAAGGGCGTGGGACCTTTGTCGGACTGACGGTCGAGGAAAACCTGCGCCTTGGCGCCTATACGCAACCCGGCCGCCCGCACGCCGGCATCCAGCGCATGTACGGATATTTTCCGATCCTCTCCGCGCGCCGGCAGCAACAAGCGGGGGCGCTCTCCGGCGGCGAGCAACAGATGCTGGCGATTGCACGCGCGCTGATGATGGGTCCGCGGCTTTTGATCCTCGACGAACCGTCATTCGGCCTGGCGCCGCAGCTCGTCGAAGCCATCTTCTCGATCGTCGACCGGATCCGACGCGAGGAGCACGTCAGCGTGCTCCTCGTAGAGCAGAACGCAAGCCTGGCGCTGGAACTGGCCGATCACGCCTACCTCCTGGAAACCGGCTGCGTCGTCGCCTCGGGGAGCGCCAAGGCGCTCGCCGACGATCCGCAGATTCGCCGTTCCTATCTCGGCTATTGATGGGCTTCGCATGCACGGATTGTTGCAGCAGATCTTCTCGGGCCTCGCCGCCGGCGCCATCTACGCCAGCCTCGCGCTCGCCCTGGTGATGATCTACCGGGCCACCGAGCTAGTGAACTTCGCGCAGGGCGAGATGGCGATGTTCTCCACCTATATCGCCTGGAGCCTGGTCAATGCCGGTTTGCCTTTCTGGGCGGCGTTCTTGCTCACCCTGATCGTGTCGTTTCTCGGCGGCATGGCGATCGAACGGGTGATCATCCGGCCGGTCGAGAACGCCCCGGTGCTTGCCGCAGTCATCGTCACCATCGCGCTGGTGCTGATCTTCAATTCGCTGGCGGGCTGGATCTATACCTACACGGTGCAGGATTTCCCGAGCCCGTTCCCCGACCGCCCGGTGCTCGGCGCGTTGATCACCACGCAGGAGCTGGGCGTGATCGGCGTGACGCTCCTCATGCTGCTGCTCCTGTTCTCGTTCTTCCGTTTCACCAAGACCGGATTGGCGATGCGCGCCGCGGCGCAAAATCCGGAATCGGCGCGGCTCTGCGGCATCCCGGTGGGGCGCATGCTGGCGATCGGCTGGGGCTTGGCCGCGGCGATCGGCGCGACCGCCGGCATCATGGTCGCGCCGGTCCTGTTTCTCGATCCCTACATGATGGCCGGCGTGCTGCTCTATGCCTTTGCCGGCGCGTTGCTCGGCGGAATTTCCAGCCCGGTTGGTGCCCTCGTCGGCGGCGCGATCGTCGGCGTTACCGAAAATCTGGTCGGCACTTATCTCATCCCGACGCAGCTCAAGCTGACGGTGGCGCTGGCGTTGATCATCCTCGTGCTGGTGTTCAGGCCGCACGGGCTGTTCGGCACCGCGATCGTGCAGCGGGTGTGACGATGAGCAAAGGTTTCACCGTCACCGCTGCGGATAAGCTCGCGGCCAGCCAATATGGCGGGTTGAGCCTCGACGCCTGGCGATGGATCGGCACGCTGGCGCTGATTGCGGTCGCGGCCGCGCTGCCCTTCGCCATCAGCAGCTATCACGTGTTCGAGCTGACGATGGTGATCATCTACACTATTGCCGTGCTCGGGCTGAATATCCTCACCGGCTATAATGGGCAGATCTCGCTCGGCCACGGCGGTTTCTTCGCCGTCGGCGCCTATACCGCCGCCATCCTGATGCACGACTACGGCGTGCCCTACTGGGCGACGCTGCCGCCGGCGGCCTTGATTTGCTTCGTGCTCGGCGTGCTGTTCGGGCTGCCGGCGTTGCGCTTCGAGGGGCCTTATCTTGCGCTGGTCACTCTGGCGATGGCGGTCGCCACGCCGCAAGTGCTGAAATATTTCGACAATTGGACCGGGGGCCAGCAGGGCATCAATCTGGTCAAGCCGTCGCCGCCGCCGCTGCTCGGCATCGACCGCGACCGCTGGCTCTATTTTGTCGCTCTCGCGGTCCTGTTGCTGGCGATACGCGTCGCCGCCAACATGCTCAATGGGCGCACTGGCCGGGCCTTGGTGGCGATTCGCGACCATCCGATCGCCGCCGCCGCCATGGGCATCGACAACGCCCGCTACAAGACGCTCGCCTTCGGCACCTCGACGCTGTTCACCGGCGTCGCCGGCGCGCTGTCCGCCTTCGTCGTCGGCTTTGTCGCGCCCGAGAGCTTTACTCTGTTTTTGTCGCTGTCGTTCCTGGTGGGCTCCGCGATCGGCGGCATCGCCACCATCAGCGGCGCGATCATCGGCGGCTTTTTCATCGAATTCGTGCCCAATCTCGCCAACGACATTTCCGACGCCGCGCCATGGGCGCTCTATGGGGTGGCGATGCTCTTGTTCATGTATGCGATGCCGCGCGGCGTCGTCGGCACGCTCGGACCTTGGCTTGCGCGGTCGATGCGGCACTTTCTGCATCGGCCGGCGTTAGGTGGAAGTGAGGAAGACTGCGAACGGAGGATAACACCATGACAATGAAACGAGGGAGTGTGATCGGCCTTGCGGCGGCGAGCGTCGTTCTCGCCGGCGGATTGGCTCTCGCCGCGGGCGAGTACGGACCCGGCGCCAGCGATACCGAGATCAAACTCGGCAACACCATGCCCTATAGCGGGCCGGCCTCGGCCTATGGCGTCATCGGCAAGGCGGAGACCGCCTACTTCGACATGATCAACGAGCAGGGCGGCGTCAACGGCCGCAAGATCAACTTCATCAGCCGCGACGACGGCTACAGCCCGCCGAAGACCGTCGAGCAGGTGCGCAAGCTGGTCGAAGAAGATCAGGTACTGGCGCTGTTCCAGACGCTCGGCACGCCGCCCAACTCCGCGATCCGCGACTACCTGAACGAGCACAAGGTGCCGCAGATGTTCGTCGCCACCGGTGCCGCCAAATGGAACGATCCCAAGCACTATCCGTGGACGATCGGCTGGCAGCCCAGCTATCAGATCGAGGCGCGCATCTACGCCCGCTACATTCTCAAGGAGCTGCCCAACGCCAAGATCGCCCTGCTCTATCAGAACGACGATTTCGGCAAGGACTATCTGATCGGCTTGCGCGAAGGCCTCGGCGCCAAGGCCGACATGATGATCGTGGCCACCAAGACCTACGAGACCACCGACCCAACGGTCGACTCGCAAATCGTGGCGCTGCAGGGCAGCGGCGCCGACGTTCTGGTAACGGCGGCTATTCCCAAATTCGCCGCCCAGGCGATCCGCAAGGTGTACGACATCGGCTGGAAGCCGACGCACTTCCTCAGCAACGTGGCGATCTCGGTCAAGCAGGTGATGCAGCCCGCAGGCCCCGAGAAGGGCATCGGCATCATCTCGGCCGGCTACATCAAAGAGCCGACCGACCCGCAATGGGAGAACACGAGCGAATACAAAGACTGGTTGGCCTGGATGCAGAAATACAATCCGTCGGCCAGCACCACCGACGGCAACAACGTCTATGGCTACACGGTATCGCAAACCATGGTCAGCGTGCTCAAGGCGGCCGGCAACAATCTCACCCGCGAGAACCTGATGAAGCAGGCGGCCGGCATTCACGACGAGAAGCTGCCGATGCTGCTGCCGGGCATCGTCGTCTCGACCAGCGCCGACGATTTCGCCCCGATCAAGCAGATGCAGTTGGAGAAGTGGGACGGGACGACGTGGCGGCTGTTTGGCGAGGTGATCTCCGGCGCCGGCAGCTGAGGTTCGAACCGTTGCGATCAAGCGAGCGGCGGGCCGGCGGCCGGCCGCTCGTCCTGCTCGCCGCAGCGTCGCGGCCAGGGCGGCCGCTTTGCCAGCGCCCGGTGAAAGCGGTAAAGAGCACGGAAGCCTTGAAGAACGCGCAGGGAGAACGTCATGAAAATGCAGCGTACCTTCACCACCGCCCTGTCGGCGGCCGGTTTTGCCCTCGTCGGCGGACTGGCCCTGGCCGCGGGCCAGTACGGACCGGGCGTCACCGACACCGAGATCAAGATCGGCAACACCATGCCCTATAGCGGCCCGGCTTCCGCTTACGGGACCATCGGCAAGGCCGAGGCCGCCTATTTCACCATGATCAACGAGCGCGGCGGCATCAATGGCCGCAAGATCAACTTCATCAGCCGTGACGACGGCTACAGCCCGCCAAAAGCCGTCGAGCAGGTGCGCAAGCTGGTCGAGGAAGACCAGGTGCTGCTGATGTTCAACCCGCTCGGCACGCCTTCCAACACCGCGATCCGCGGCTATCTCAACGACAACAAGGTGCCGCAACTGTTTGTCGCCACCGGCGCCGACAAATGGAACGACCCCAAGCAGTTCCCCTGGACCATGGGCTATCAGCCGAGCTACCGCATCGAAGCACGCGTCTATGGCCGCTACATTCTCAAGGAGCTGCCCAACGCCAAGATCGCCGTGCTCTATCAGAACGACGATTTCGGCAAGGACTATCTCATCGGCCTGCGCGAAGCGCTCGGCGACAAGGCCGACAAGATGATCGTGATGACCCAGACCTACGAGACCACCGACCCGACGGTCGATTCGCAGATCGTGGCACTGCAAGGCAGCGGCGCCGACGTTCTCTTGACCGCCGCCGTGCCCAAATTCGCCGCCCAGGCGATCCGCAAGGTCTACGACATCGGCTGGCACCCGACGCACTTCATGACCAACGTCTCGAGTTCGGTCGGCGCGGTGATGAAACCCGCCGGACCTGAGAAGGCCCTCGGCATCATCTCGGCATCATACGGCAAGGACCCGACCGATCCGCAGTGGCAGGACGCGCCCGACATGAAGGAATGGATGGCGTGGATGAAGAAATACTATCCGGCCGGCAGTCTCACCGACACCAACAACACGTACGGTTACGGCGTGGCGTACCTGATGGTCGAAGTGCTGAGGGCGTGCGGCGACAACCTCACCCGCGAGAACGTGATGAAGCAGGCGGCAAGCCTCCACATCAAGGACGGCCCGCTGCAGCTGCCCGGCATGTCGATCACGACCAGCGCCGACGATTACGCCCCGATCAAACAGATGCAGTTGGAAAAATTCGACGGCACCACCTGGCAGCTGTTTGGTCCGCTGATCTCGGGCGCCGGCAGCTGAAAGCGCGAAAAACCAGAGCGCGATCGTTTCAATCGGAAGCGATCGCGCTCCAAGAGCCGCTGGCATCGGCCGGCACTCTCGTCTGCACCACGAGGCCGCGGGCGCGGGCATCGGCGACGCCGAGCGCGCGCAGCGCGCCGAGCGCCAGCGATTGCACCACCTCGCGCTGGCGGCCCGACGCGTCGGGCGCGAGCGGACCGATCAACCCTTCGACGAGAAAGCCGACCAGCGCCGCCGCGGCGAGCGTCGTGTCCTGCTCGGGCAAGCGGCCGCCGGCGACGGCCGCGGCAATGCGCGCGGCAAATTCGGCGGCGAGTGCGCGGCGAAATTCAAGCCGCGCGGCGTCAAGCTCGGCATCGACCGGCTCGGCGATCGCGGCGAAGGCGAGGCGGCGGTTGCCGAGAGAGCGCGCGGCGAAGGTGATGATCGTCGCGGCAAGCGCCGAAAGCGGCCCGGGCGCGGCATCGGCGGCACGGCCGAGCGCGCCGATCTCGCGCGCGGAAATCTCCGCAAGCAGCGCCGCGACGAGATCGGTCTTGGCTGGGAAGTAGCGGTAGACCGTTCCCGCGGCGATACCGGCGCGGGCGGCGACCGGCGCGATCTGCACAGCCGCCATGCCGCCTTCGCTCGCCTCATGCCGCGCCGCAGCGATGATGGCGTCATGGCGCGCGGCAAGGCGCCGGGCGACATTCTCGGTGCGACGATAGGGCATGGGCTGCTCGCAAAGCAGATTCGTGCGTGGAGGTCCAGCAAAAGCTGAACCAGGATTCATGCGCCCGTCGCCCTCGCCCAGCCGCTGGGTTTCGTCGCGAAGGTGAAAATCACTCGCGTCTTTCGGCGAGCGATTTGGCGCGGATCTTGGCGAGCGTGGTCGCCGGCGTGATCGCCTCGGGATCGATGACGAGCCGGATGATGGCCGGCTTGCCGCAACTTTGCGCCTCCTTGAACGCCGCGGGAAAATCCTCGGTGCGCTCGACCGAGACGCCGAAGCCGCCGAAGGCGCGGGCATAGGCGGAAAAATCCGGATTGCGCAGGTCGGTGGCAACGATACGACCGGGATATTCGCGCTCCTGATGCATGCGAATAGTGCCGTAGAGGCCGTTGTCGGCGATGAGCACGACGATTGGCAGGCCGTACTGAACGGCGGTCGCGAATTCCTGACCGTTCATCAGGAAGTCGCCGTCGCCGGCGATCGAGACCACCGGGCGTTCGGGATAGAGCCGCTTCATGGCGACGGCAGCCGGCACCCCGTAACCCATGGAGCCGGAGGCCGGGGCGACATGCTGGCCGAAGCGGCGGAAACGAAAGAAGCGATGAATCCACGCCGCGTAATTGCCGGCGCCGTTGCAGAGGATGGCATCGGGGGGAAGATTTTCGCGCAGCCACACCATGACCGCGCCGAGATTGACCGCGCCTGGCTGTTCGGTCGGCCGCTCGGTCCAAGCGAGATAATCGGCATGAGCGGCCGCGGCCTGTCCATGCGGCGCCGGCGGCGGATCGAGACGATCGAGCGCGGCGGCGAAGGCGGTCGGCGTTGAATGGATCGCCAGATGCGGGCTGTAGACGCGGCCAAGCTCCTCGGCGCCGGGATGCGCGTGCACGAAATTCATCTGCGGCCGCGGGATGTCGAACAGCGTGTAGCCCTGCGACGGCAATTCCCCCATCCGCCCGCCGATGAGAATGACGAGATCGGCTGAGCTGATGCGTTCGACGAGCTTCGGGTTGGGACCGATGCCGAGATCGCCGGCATAGCAGGGATGCAGCGCATCGAAGAGGTGCAGGCGGCGGAACGTGGTGCAGACCGGCAACGCGAATTTCTGCGCAAAGCGCGCCACGGCGTCGGAGGCCGCCTGCGACCAGCGGCTGCCTCCAAGGATGACGATCGCGGTGCGCGCGCCGGCGACAAGCTGCGAAAATTTCGCCATCTCCGCCGGGCCCGGCGAGGTCTCGACCGGCGAATAGGCGGGCGCATCGTCGACGGCGACGCGCTCGGTCTGCATGTCCTCAGGCAAGCCGACGACGACCGGCCCCGGCCGCCCGTTGGCGGCGGTGTGGAAGGCGCGCGAGACGATCTCCGGCACGCGCGCCGGGTCGTCGATCTCTGTCGTCCATTTTGTCATCGAGCCGAACACGGCGCGGAAATCGAGCTCCTGAAACGCCTCGCGCTCGCGTGTCTCGCGCGCGACCTGGCCGACGAACATGACGAGCGGCGTCGAATCCTGGCGCGCGATGTGGATACCCGGCGAGGCGTTGCTGGCGCCCGGCCCGCGGGTGACGAAACAGATGCCGGGCCGGCCGGTCGCCTTGCCGACCGCCTCGGCCATCATGGCGGCGCCGCCCTCCTGCCGGCAGACGATGACGGAAAGATCGCTGTCGTGGAAGGCGTCGAGCACGGCGAGATAACTCTCGCCCGGCACGCAGAACACGTGGCGCACGCCGTGAACGCGCAGCTGGTCGACCAGAACCTCGGCGGCGGTCCGCATATTGTCCCTGCCGCGCATCGATATTTTCTCCCTGCCGCTTCGAGCGTTTGCCGAATTAGCGCACTATTAGGTGCAAAAGTGAAATTGCACTACAGAGATTTCGGCGGCAGGAACCGCGCCATGGATAGCCAAGACGAAGTGCTGGCCTTTCTCGCCGATCCCGCATCCCATGGCGGGCACAAGGTGAAGCGCATCGATACGCATGCGGCTTCGGTGTTTCTCGCCGGCGACCGCGCGCTCAAGCTCAAGCGCGCCGTGCGCTTTCCCTTTCTCGACTATTCGACGCTCGCCAAGCGCAAAGAGGCTGCGGCGGCGGAGCTTGCCGTCAATGCGCCGTTCGCGCCGGAAATCTACCGCGGCGTCGTACCGGTCACGCGCGAGGCCTCCGGCAGGCTTGCCATCGCCGGCGCGGGGACGCCGGTCGAATGGTTGGTGGAGATGCGGCGCTTCGACGAGAAGCGCACGCTCGACCATGTTGTCGGCGACATCGACGAAGCCTTGGCGGAAGCGCTCGGCCACGCCGTGGCCGCGGCACACGCGAAAGCGCCGCCGGTCAAGGCCGAACCGTGGATCGCGGCGCTTGGCGCCTATATCGGCGAACATGCCGCGGCGTTCCGGCAGCACCCGGAGATATTCCCCGCGGCCAAGATCGATGCGCTCGCGCGAGGAAGCCGCGCCGCCTATGAGCGCATCGTGCCGCTCCTGCGCGAGCGCGGCCGGCGCGGCTTCATCCGCCGCATCCACGGCGATCTGCATCTCGGCAATATCGTGCTGATCGACGGCAAGCCGGTTCTCTTCGACGCCATCGAGTTCAGCGACATCATCGCTTCCGGCGACGTCTTCTACGACCTCGCCTTCCTGCTGATGGACCTTTTGGAACGCGGACTGGCTCAGGCGGCAAACATCGTGTTCAACCGCTACCTCGCCGACACGCGGCGCGAAGAAGATTTCGAGGAGCTGGCAGCGCTGCCGTTGTTTCTCTCGCTGCGCGCGGCGATCCGCGCCGAGGTTACGGCGGCGCGCATGGAGCGGGCGCAGGCGGCGGAGCAGGAGCGGATTGCGCGTATGGCGCGCGCCTATTTCGCCTTCGCGCTGCAGGCGATCGCGCCGCCGGCGCCGCGACTCGTCGCCGTCGGCGGCCTCTCCGGCACCGGCAAGACCAAGCTCGCGCGGGCGCTGGCGCCCGAGCTTTTGCCGATGCCCGGCGCGGTCGTCCTGCGCTCGGATGTCGAGCGCAAGGCGCTGTTCGGCGTCGGCGAAACGGACAAGCTGCCTGCCGCCGCCTACACCGGCGAAGTCGGCGCGCGCGTCTACGCGACGCTGACCGGGGAGGCGCGTCGCGTGCTTGCAGCGCGGCATTCGGTCATTGTCGATGCCGTGTTCGCCGATCCGGGCGAACGCGCCGCCATCGCCGCCATGGCGAAATCCGTCCCCACTGCCATGCACGGCCTGTTCCTCACCGCCGATCTCGACACCAGGCTCGCCCGCGTCGGCGCGCGCGCACGCGACGCTTCCGACGCCGACGCGGCCGTGGCGCGGGCGCAAGAGCGTTACGATCTCGGCCCGCTCGACTGGACGCCGGTCGACGCCTCGGGAACGCCGGAATCCATTTTGGCGCTGGCGCGGGCGGCGCTGAAGGGCGCTTGATTGACTAACGCCGCGCCAATATAAGCGCGGGGCCGTTGGCTCTTAGAGCGCGATCTCTTCAGGTTGAATCGATTGCGCTCCAGTTTTCCTTATTGGAGCATGATCTTTTCGGCAAACCGGGTTTCCACTTTTCCGGATCATGCTCTAGAAAGGCGCAGTCATGACGAGCAGCGAAGCGACCATGCCGGCCGGCACACACCCAGGGGAATCGACGCGCCGCGATTTCCTTTACGTCGCCACGGCGACGGTCGCCGCCGTCGGCGGGGTGGCTGCCCTGGTGCCGCTCGTCGCCCAGATGAATCCCGACGCCTCGACGCTGGCGGCCGGCGGCCCGGTCGATCTCGACGTCAGCAAGATCGCGCCGGGCCAGCAGGTCGTCGTTCGCTGGCGCGAACGTCCGATCTTCGTCTTCCACCGCACGCCGCAGATTTTGCAGACCCTGCAGAGCCGGACATTGCTGGCGGAGCTCGCCGACCCGAATTCGCAGCAACTGCAGCAGGCGCCCTACGCCACCAACTGGCATCGTTCGATCAAGCCGGAATTCGGCGTCCTGGTCGGCATCTGCACGCATCTCGGCTGCATCCCGATGTTCTATCCGCAACCGAACGCGACCTCGCCGGCGCCCGATTGGCCTGGCGGCTATTTCTGCCCCTGCCACGGCTCGAAATACGATCCGGCGGGGCGCGTGTTCTCAGGCGTGCCCGCGCCCTACAATCTGCCGGTGCCGCCCTATCGCTTCGTGAACAACACGACGATCAGGGTCGGCGAAAATCCCCCCGATTCGAATTTCGATTTCGCATCGATCCGTCAGCTCTGACCCGCCCTACCCGGCGCCGCTCTTTCAGACCCGTCGGCTGCGTCAGCAAGCCGTGGGCGTGCCGCCCGCCAGCACGGTCTGCATCCAGGCGCGATCGATGTTCTGCCCGCTCAGGATGACGGCGACCCGGCCGCCATGCGGCCGCGTAGGCTCCTTGATCAGTGCCGCCAGCGCCGCGGCGCCGGCGCCCTCAGCACAGCTGTGGGTGGCGCTGTAGATGATGCGAACCGCCTCGGCGATCTCGTCCTCGGACACCTCGACGATCCGATCGGCGCCGCGGCGAATGAATTCCAGCGCCGTCGCATCGGGAGCGCGCACCGCGATGCCGTCGGCGAAGGTAAGCGCCGAGTCGGTGGGCACGATCCGTCCCGCGGCGAGCGAGCGGCCATAAGTATTCGCGGCCGCGGCGACCACGCCCACGATCCTGGCGTTGAGCCCAAGCAAATCGCGCGTGCCGATCATTCCGCAGATGCCGGAGCCAAGTCCGATCGGCACATAGACGGCATCGAGATCGCCGAAAGCGGTGAACAGCTCATACGCGTAGGTCGCAACCCCGACGACGAAATCGCGGTGGAATGCGGGAGCGTATTCGAGGCCGCGTTCGGCCGCGATCCGCGCCGCTTCCTCCTTCGCCTCGTCGAAGTCGCGACCGTGCTCGATCAGCTCGGCGCCCAACGCCCGCATCGCCGCGTTTTTCTCCGTCGAGTTGCCGTGCGGCACCACGATGGTCACGGCAACGCCGGCGCGCGCTCCGGCAAACGCCAATGACTGGCCATGGTTGCCGCGGGTCGCGGTGACGATGCCGCGCACCTGCGGCCGCTCGCGCCTGAGCCGGTCGAAATAGACGATGCCGCCACGCACCTTGAAGGCGCCGATCGGCGTGTGGTTCTCGTGCTTCACCACGACCTCGACGCCGGCGCGCGCCTTGAGCAGCGGCCATGCGTATTGCAGGGTCGGCGGTACGCTGGCGCGCACCAGCGGCAGCACGTTCTCGAGCTCGGCGAGCGTGAACATCCGCCTTCACTCTCGATCCACTCATCCGCTCCGTCAACGCAAGGAACCGATGCGGAAAACGCAGAGGAGCGTGCGTTCGCGCGCCGCCTCGCCCATAATGCCGCATGGCCTTCGAACCTCGCACGCTTGCCGTGCCCACGGCGGGCTTCGCCACTTTCCTCAACCTCTATTCGCCGCAGGCCCTCTTGCCGGAGCTCGCGCGCGAATTCGACGTCAGCGCCGGCGAGATCAGCGCGCTGATCACCGCCGCCACCACGGCGATCGCGCTCACCGCGCCGTTCACCGGCGCGCTCGCCGACGTGCTCGGCCGCAAGCGCCTGATCATCGCCGCCATGTTCGCCATCGTGGTGCCGACGCTGATGCTGACGCAGGCGACGAGCGTGCCGCAGCTCGTGTTCTGGCGCTTCGTGCAGGGGCTGCTGGTGCCGCCGATCTTCACCGTCACCGTCGCCTATATCGGCGACGAATGGCCGCCCAGCGAGGTGACCCGGATCGCCGGGCTCTATACCGCTGGATCGAGCTTAGGCGGATTTTGCGGCCGCTTCATCCCCGGCCTCGTCACCGATTTCCTGGGCTGGCGCGACGGCTTCGCCGCCAACGCCTTGCTGACGCTCGCGGTCGCGATCGCGGTTGCGATCATGCTGCCGCGCGAGCGGCATTTCGTGCGCTCGCAGGGCATCTTCGCTTCGTCGCGGCAAATGCTCGCGCACCTGATGAACCCGCGACTGCTGGCGGTCTATGCGGTCGGCTTCGGCGTGCTGTTCAACTTCACCGCGGTCTTCACCTATGTGAACTTCCATCTGGCGGCGCCGCCCTATCTGTTTTCGCCGACGCTCTTGGGCGCCATCTTCGTCACCTACCTCGCCGGCAGCCTGCTGGTGCCCTGGATCGGCCGCGCCGTTTCGCTGTTCGGCCGCCGCCGCTTCATGCTCGGCGTCATCGCGGTATGGGTCGGCGGCGCACTCCTGCTGTTGGCGCCGCCCGCGGGCGTCATCATCGCCGGGCTGGCGCTGTGCGCGGCCTGCGGCCTCCTCTGCCAGGCGACCTCGACCAGCTACGTCATTACCATCGTCAAGGAGGGCCGCTCGTCCGCGGTCGGTCTCTACGCCTCGATCTTCTATATCGGCGGCAGCGCCGGCGCGTTTTTCACCGGCTTTGCCTGGAATGCCGCCGGCTGGACCGGCTGCGTCGCCACCATCGTCGCCATGCAGATGATCCTGGCGGCAATCGTCGCCATGGCCTGGGAGCGGTCGCAGGTCTGAGCCTCGATCTCCGAGGGGTTCGCGCTGCTGCGCGTTCTCTCCCGCATTTTGCCGCGACTGCTGACCCATGATAACTCTCGATCAAATGGTCGACGATGCGTTCAACGTGCGCGCGATTCTCTCCGGGCAGGCGCCGCAGGATGCGCCGGTCACCGTCAAAGGCTGGGTACGCACGCGGCGCGATTCCAAGGCCGGCATTTCCTTCGTTCACCTTTCCGACGGATCATCCTTTCATCCGCTGCAAGTGGTCGCGCCGAACACGCTGGCCAATTACGGCGATGAGGTGCTCAGGCTCACCGCCGGCTGCGCCGTCGAGGCGACGGGTACGATCGTGCCGTCGCCGGCCAAGGGGCAGCCCTTCGAGATGCAGGCAAGCGCGATCAAGGTGATCGGCTGGGTCGAGGACCCGGACACCTATCCGATCCAGCCGAAGGCGCACACGATGGAGTTCCTGCGCGAGGTCGCGCATCTGCGGCCGCGCACCAACGTGATTGCGGCGGCGACTCGGGTGCGGCATACGCTGGCGCAGGCGATCCATCGGTTTCTCGACGACAACGGCTTCTTCTGGGTCAATACGCCGATCATCACCTCGTCCGACGCCGAGGGAGCGGGCGCCCTGTTCCGCGTCTCGACCCTTGATCTCGCCAACCTGCCGCGCACGCCGCAGGGGAAGGTCGATTTCGGCAAGGATTTCTTCGGCCGCGAAGCCTTCCTCACCGTTTCCGGGCAGCTCAATGTCGAGGCGTACTGTCTCGCGCTCACCAAGGTCTACACCTTCGGGCCGACATTCCGCGCCGAGAACTCCAACACCAGCCGCCATCTCGCCGAGTTCTGGATGGTCGAGCCGGAGATCGCTTTTGCCGACCTCAAGGACGATGCGGCACTGGCGGAACGACTGTTAAAGTTCGCCTTCGCGGCCTTGCTCAAGGACCGGCATGAGGACCTCGCCTTCTTCGACGAGCGGGTCGAGAAGGGGCTCATCGCCAAGCTTGAGGGGATCGTCGCGTCCGAGTTCGTGCACATCGATTATGGCGAGGCGATCGCGGTGCTCGAGCGGGCGAAGGAGAAGTTCGAGTTTCCGGTCAAGTGGGGCATCGACCTGCAGTCGGAGCACGAACGCTATCTCACCGAGAAGCACGTCAAGAAGCCGGTGATCGTCATGAACTACCCGAAGGACATCAAGGCGTTCTACATGCGCCTGAACGACGACGGCAGGACGGTCGCGGCGATGGACGTGCTCGCGCCCGGGATCGGCGAGATCATTGGCGGCAGCCAGCGCGAGGAGCGCTTGGCGGTGCTCGACGCGCGCATGAGCGAGCGCGCAATCGACAAGGAGCATTACGGCTGGTACCGCGACTTGCGCCGCTACGGCACGGTGCCGCATGCCGGCTTCGGCCTCGGCTTCGAGCGCACGCTCGCCTACGTCACCGGTCTGGCCAATGTGCGCGACGCCATCCCGTTCCCGCGCACGCCGGGACACGCGCAGTATTAAGGCGTGCAATCTCAATAGCGCAGATAATCCTGCCGCTCGCTCAACCAGGCCTGTTCGTCCGCCACAGCCAGCGCATCCAAATCTTGCGGCGTCGCGCGCGTATCATCGACCCATTGGCGCAGCAGCGGGCCGCCATTGATGACGTCGATAGCGCGCTTGCCGTGCTCGTACTCGTAGGCGAATTCGCGCCAAAGCGGATGATGCGGATAAAGACGGCTAATCGCCTTGAAGGCGAGCGCCACGATGCGCCAGGGCTTGAACGCCTGGTGATCGTAGGGCGGGCCTTCGCTGTGAATCTGCAGGCCGTTGCACAGCTTGCCGGCATGCTTGTGGAACGTCGGCTCGAACCAGCACTCGCGCAGCCGGCAGCCATCGAGCCATTGCGGCGCCAGCGCCCTCATTTCCTTCATCAGCGCGCGCGCGTCGATATCGGGCGCGCCGAATAGTTCGAGCGGCCGCGTGGTGCCGCGCCCTTCCGAAAGCGTCGTGCCTTCGACCATTACCGTGCCGGCATAGGCGTGGGCCATCCACAAATTCGGCGCATTGGGGCTGGGATTGATCCAGGCGCGCTCGCCGAGCGGCCAGCCGAAACCCGGCGCGGCATCGGGCCGCCAGCCCTGCATCTCGATCACGCGATACTCGACGTCGAGCTTGAGCGTCTTGACGAACCAGGAACCCAGTTCGCCGATCGTGAGCCCATGGCGCATCGGCAACGGTCCGGCACCGACGAAGCTTTCCCAGCCCTCGCGCAGCCGCAAACCTTCGACCGGCCGGCCGACGGGATTGGGCCGGTCGAGCACCCACACCGCCTTGCCGCGTTTCGCCGCCGCTTCGAGCATGTAGCGGAGCGTAGTGATGAAGGTATAGACACGCGCGCCCACATCCTGGAGATCGACGAGGATGACATCGCAGGCGTCGATCATCGCATCGGTCGGCCGGCGCACCTCGCCGTAAAGGCTGAACACCGGGATGCCGTGCACCGGATCGGTGAAATTCGGCGACTCGATCATGTTGTCCTGCTTGTCGCCGCGCAGACCATGCTGCGGGCCGAAAGCGGCGACGACCTTCACATCGCCGCATGCGACGAGCGCATCGAGCGCGTGCGTCAGGTCTTGGGTGACGGAGGCGGGATGCGCCAGCAAACCGACGCGCCCGCCGGCGAGCGGCGCGCGCAGGGCGCGTTCAGCGATCAGTCGGTCGATGCCGAATTTCATGAGGGCCAAGCTCACGAAAATTCGTGCGCAAAGCAATCGGCATGATGGAAATCCGCCTTGCCGGGCGGATGCGCCAGCGCCCAATAGGATCGGCGGCCGCTTCTTTCTTCGATCACCGCCGCAAGCCCGAGACGCCATGACGCCTCATGCGGCAGGCTCGAGAGATCGAGCGCGGCTTGCAAGACATAGCAATCCGGGCTCGATCGCACCTCGATCCGCGGCGCGCCGATCTCGCTCGCAACCCGCATGCCGCTGCGGTAGCCGCTGAACAGATAGGCCGCCCATTGCGTCGAAGGCGCAAAATTGAATTCGTAATAGGCGGCGCCGGGCGAAGGACGCAGGAACGCCTCGAAACAGGTGTGCCGCCAAAGCTCGTCGGCGCGCGCCGCTGCCACGACCGGCGGCAGATTGAGATCGCCGATCCTGCCAGCGACGAAATAGGAAAAAAGCAGACAGCCGGCGCGCGGCCGCGCGACGTCCACCTCGACCCTTGTCGCCGCGCGGCAATGCGAGTCCGGATGGAGTCTCAAGGCGTGGCGCATGCCGAGGACGGCGGTGGTGAGGCTTAAGCTCACCGGCTGTCGAGATTGGAAATCTGCTTGACCTCGCGCCGCACCGGGGCAACGAAGCCGCCCGCCGCCGCGTCGGCGAGCGCGTCGCGGTCGAGCGCCTCGTCGTGCTTGTAGACGTCGTCGCGGAACTCGACGGTGCCGTCGCGCGCCACCCAGCCGGTGAGATAGACCCAGGCGACCGGCATCTTGTGCGGCAGATTGATGACCCGGCGCTCGCCGGTGGCGATGCCGGCATCGATCGCGGCGCGGCTCCAGTCGGGCACGTCTGAAAGAATCCAGGCGGCGAGGTCGCGCACATTGTCGACGCGCGTGCAGCCGTGCGAATCGAAGCGGTAGTCGTTGTCGAACAAGCGGCGTGCGTCGGTGTCGTGCATGTACACCGAATACGGATTCGGCATGTCGATCTTAAGATTGCCGAGCGCGTTCCAGTTGCCGGAATCCTGGCGGATGGTGAAGTTGGGCGAGCGCTCCGAAGACCAGTCGATCGCCACCGGATCGATATCCTCGTCGTGGCCGCCGATCACGCGCATATGCATGCGCCGCAGATAGCTCGGGTCGCGGCGCATGCGCGCCATGATCTCGTTCTTGGTGATCGAGAGCGGCACGGTCCAGGTCGGATTGAGATCGATCGCGGTGATGTAGGCGGTGAGCGTCGGTGACGGCTTGTCGGCCTTGCCGACGATGACGCGATAGCGCCGTTCGACCTTGTCGTGGGTGACCGCCTCGGCGAAGGCGGCGGGAATGTTCACCACGACGTAGCGTTCGGCAAAGATGAAATCCATGCCGATCAGCCGCTCGAGCGAGGCTTCGAGCTGCTTGATGCGCGCTGCGACCGGAATGTTGAGCGCACGCAAGGTCTGCGCGCCGACGCTGCCGGTCGCCTCGAGCCCGTGACGCAATTGGAAGCGCTTGACGCCCTCGACCAATGCCGCGTCGTAATCTTCGCCGGCCTCCTGGTCGACGGGCATGTCGTCGGAGATGACCAGACGCCGGCGCAGCAGCGCGACGTCCGCTCCGCTTGCGCCCGGCGCCAGCTTGGCATCGCCGGGCAGGCTCGGCCAGCCGCCGCGCACCTCGATGTCGGAATAGCTGAGCAGCGCCTCTTTGATCCGCTGATAGGTGCCCTCGTCGAATGCGGGATCGGCCGAGAGCGCCAGCGCCGCGGCCGAGCGCGCCTCGGGCGTCGAGGGCGCCTTCGCGGTCGCATGCGGCGGCTTGGCGGGGGACTGTGCCGGCTTGGCTGGCGCCGCTTGCGGCTTGGCGGGCGTCAATTGCGGATTGGCGATGGCCGGCCGCGGATCGAGCAATCTCGGCTGGCCGGCGACCTGCGCCTCTGCCGTGGCCGTCGTCACCGAGAAGACTGCGCTCGCGATCGCGATCGCCCGCATCGACTCTGGCCCCTCCCCGCGGTGACGATTAGAGCATGATCCGGAAACGTCGAACGCCGGTTTTCCGAAGAAATCATGCTCCACTAAAGAAGACTAGAGCGCAATCGATTCAACTTGAAGCGACTGTCCTTTAGGCCTGCGGCTGCGGCTCCATCGGGCCGGGCTCGGGACGCGGCCGGCTGCGGCCGGCGCCGGCGGCCGGCACCGTCGAGGCACGCGGCACGGCCGGCTCGATCACCGATTCCCGGTTCGGCCGCTTGCCCAGGAGCAAGTCCTTGATCTCATCGCCGCTCAAGGTCTCGAATTCCAGCAGGCCCTTGGCCAGCGTCTCCAGATCGGCGCGCTTGTCGGTGAGGATTTGCTGCGCCTCCTGATAGCCGGCCTCGACCAGCCGCCTGATCTCGGCATCGATCTTCTGCACGGTCGCTTCCGAGATGTTCTGCTGGCGCGCCACCGAATAGCCCAAGAACACTTCTTCCTGGTTCTCGCCATAGGCGACGGCGCCGAGCGCGTCGGAGAGACCCCAGCGCGTGACCATCATGCGCGCGAGCTTGGTCGCCTGCTCGATGTCGGAGGCGGCGCCCGAGGTCACCTTCTCGTGCCCGAACACCAGCTCCTCGGCGACGCGGCCGCCCATCATGATGGCGAGCCGCGCGGTCATCTGCTCCAGCGACATCGACAGCTTGTCGCGCTCGGGCAGCTGCATGACCATGCCGAGCGCGCGGCCACGCGGGATGATCGTCGCCTTGTGCACCGGATCGGTCGCCTTGACGTTGAGCGCGACGATGGCGTGGCCGCCCTCGTGATAGGCGGTGAGGAGTTTCTCCTCCTCCGTCATCACCAGCGACTTGCGCTCGGCGCCCATCATCACCTTGTCCTTGGCGTCCTCGAACTCGACCTGGGTTACCATGCGCTTGTTGCGCCTGGCCGCCATCAGCGCCGCCTCGTTGACCAGATTCATCAGATCGGCGCCGGAGAAGCCGGGCGTGCCGCGGGCGATGGTCTTCAGATTCACGTCGGGCGCGAGCGGCACCTTGCGCACGTGCACTTTGAGGATCTGCTCGCGGCCGACCACGTCCGGATTGGGCACCACCACCTGCCGGTCGAAGCGGCCCGGGCGCAGCAGCGCCGGGTCGAGCACGTCGGGCCGGTTGGTCGCGGCGATCAGAATGATGCCCTCGTTCGCCTCGAAGCCGTCCATCTCGACCAAGAGCTGGTTCAGCGTCTGCTCGCGTTCGTCATTGCCGCCGCCGAGACCGGCGCCGCGGTGGCGGCCGACGGCGTCGATCTCATCGATGAAGATGATGCAGGGCGCGTTCTTCTTCGCCTGCTCGAACATGTCGCGCACGCGGCTCGCGCCGACGCCGACGAACATCTCGACGAAATCGGAGCCGGAAATGGTGAAGAACGGCACGTTCGCCTCGCCGGCGATGGCGCGCGCGAGCAGCGTCTTGCCGGTGCCGGGCGGGCCGACCAAGAGGAGCCCGCGCGGGATGCGACCGCCGAGCCGCTGGAATTTGCCGGGATCGCGCAGGAATTCGACGATCTCCTGCAGGTCGAGCTTGGCCTCGTCGACCCCAGCCACGTCCTCGAAGGTGACGCGGCCATGCGCCTCGGTCAGAAGCTTGGCGCGCGACTTGCCGAAGCCGAGCGCCTTGCCGCCGGCGCCCTGCATCTGCCGCGACAGGAAGATCCACACCCCGATCAGCGCCACGAAAGGCAGCCAGGAGATCAACAGCGACACGAACCAGGGCACGTTCTCGGTCTGCGGCCGCGCGGTGATCGAAACGCCCTTGTTGTAGAGGCGCTGGATCAACGACGGGTCGCTCGGCGCATAGGTCTGGAAGCTGCGGCCGTCGGTAAAGGTGCCGTGGATTTCCGGGCCCTGGATCAGCACGTCGCGCACGCGGCCCTGGTCGACCTCGTTGAGCAATTGCGAGAAGGAAATGTCCTGTGAAGTCGCGTGCTGGCCGGGATTTTGAAACAGCGTGAACAGAGCCAGCAGCAGCAGGACGATGATGACCCACAGGGCGAAATTGCGCAGATTGGCGTTCATCACATGTCCTTGGCCCGGTCCGCCGAACCCCGACGGCTTATTTATGCCCGCGAATCATGGCGGGTTCACGTCACGGCCTCTCGGGAATGTAGGCGTCAGCCCGCGGCCTGCCAAGGGAAGCCGGCAGCGGGGAAGCCGCTTATCTCCCCGATCTTCTACCGTTATTTCGTAAAGCGGCTGTTGCCGACGTCGCCTGTGGCTCGCCCGCGGCGCGCCGGGGCGCATTCGACCGTGAGCCGATCGCTACCGAGCGCGATCAACGCGCCGGCCAAGGTCCGACGCAGCGGGGCGCGCGACTGCCGCAGCGCCTCGTAGAGCCTTTCCAGCTTGGCGAGTTCGACCGGTCCCTCGTCGCCGGCATGGGCGACGGCGCGGCCGAGGAGCCGCAGCGCCACCTCCGCGGGCAAGTCGTTGAACCCTCTGGTCGCGAAGACGATCGGACCGCGCTGCGGCCACGGCCCGGGCGCCAAGGCTTCGCGCGCGGCGCCGACGGCGAACTCGATCGTCGCTTCGGCGCGTCGCATGCGCCGCGCCAGCCGCGCCAAGCCTGCGGCGTCGAGTCCCTCGCGCGCGAGCGCGGGCATCAGCGCGCGCAGCCGCGCGCGGGTAAAGCGTGGATCGCGGTTGCTCGGGTCCTCGCTGTAGCCGATGCCGGCGGCCTTCAGCGTCGCGACGAGTCGCGCCTTGGCGACGTGAAGCAGCGGGCGGACAAGAAAGATCGTACTGTCGCGGCCGACGGGAAGCGGGGAAGCGTAGGCCATGCCGGCGAGCCCGCTCAGACCGCTGCCGCGGGCGAGCCGCAGCAGCACCGTCTCTGCCTGATCGTCGAGCGTATGAGCGGTCAGAACGTGCTCGTATCCGGCACGCGCCGCCGCTTGCGCGAGCAACTGATAGCGCGCGATGCGCGCCACCTCCTGTAAGCCGGTCTTCGGTTTCTTTCCGCGCCAGCGCAGCGTGCGGTGTGCGACGCCCAACCGGCGCGCGCGGCGTTTGACCGCGGCCGCTTCGCGTGCCGATTCCGGTCGCAAGCCGTGATCGATGGTGACGGCGACGAGCCTCGGCGCTTTTTTCTTCAGTTTCTTTAGACGCTTTGCCCAGCGCGCGGCGATGACGAGCAATGCTGTCGAATCGGAACCGCCGGAAACGGCAAGAACAAGCCCGCGCAGACCCTCAAGGCCGTGGAACAGCGCGCTCGCTTCCTCGTCGCGAACCGCTTCCTCAGCAGTGGTCACGCCTTTGTTCCCGCTCCACGCTTTGCTTTACATTCTGCGGGGCGCGCGGGTATTTGCGCAACACCTCGCCGAGTGAAGCGCACGCCGCCTCCTTTTCGCCGAGCGCGGCGAGCGACTGGCCGAGCCGCAACAGCGCCTCCGGCGCCCGCGCGGTCGTCTCGTACTTCGTCGAAACGGCGAGGAACGATTCGGCGGCGTCGCGATATTGCTGCTGCTGGAAAAGACTTTCGCCCAGCCAGTATTGAGCTTCCGGCGCCAGCCGGTCGCTCGGATACTGGCGCAGGAACGTGCGGAAGGTGTCGGCGGCAAGCGCATAGTCCCTGTGCAGAACGTAGCCGTAAGCGAGGTCGTATGCGTCCTTGGGCGTGTTGCTCGGCGGCAGCGTCACCGGCACGGCGCCGGTCGCGCTCGGATTGCTTGGCGGCGGAGCCGGCAGTTCGCCGCCAGGAGGCACTCCGCTCTGGGGAGGCAGCGTCGAAAGATTGAGGGGCGCACCGGGGGCGCGCGGCGGTGCAGAAACGCCGGCCGATGTGTCGGCGGCGATCGGGGGCCGCGCATAAAGCGGCGGCGGTTCGGTCGTGGCCGTGGCCGTAGCCGTGCCGAGCGGCCGCGGCGCTCCCGGCGCGCCCGGATTGAGCGCCGGATCGAAGGCGTCGGAGCGGCGGCCGGGCGACGCCGGCGGCTGCGCCGGCTCGATCGGAGCTGCGGCGGCAACCGAGCCAACGGGCGGCGCGGCGACCGCGGCCGGAGGCGGATATTGCGCGGCAGGCCGCGGCGGCGCCGATGCCGTCGATGGCGGCCGCGACGCATCAGAACGGCCAACGGCCTCCTCCTGCAGATGCCGCACCTGCTGTTCGAGCTGCTGGTTGCGGTACTGCAATTGCTCCATCGCGCCGGTCAGCTCGCGCAGCGCGGCTTCGAGGCGGTCGATGCGCGTCAACAGGTCCGAGTTCGACACCTGGGCGCTCGCGGTGGCGGGGCCGAGCGCGCAGGCAAGCGCGACCACGAGCAAGGAAGCGGGACGGATCATGGCGGATGACGTTTTCGCGGGATAGGCGGTCCTTACCATAGCCGCGGCTGCGTCCAAATTGTGACAAGAGGCGACAGGCGCATTCTCTTATTACTCCGCGTCGCGCCCTTCGCAACAAGCGGGCAAGAGCTTGGAAGACATAATTTGGACGGCCGCGCGGTCAACGCCGAGCCCGCGCGCACAACCCATCGGGGCCTCGATGTGGATCGCTTCGCCTTCGCTTTGCTTCGCTCGCAAAGAGGAGCGGCCTATGAACTCTGATTGAGCACCGTCACCGCGCGGCGGTTCTGCGACCAGCAGGAAATATCGTTGCACAGCGCCACCGGCCGTTCCTTGCCGTAGGAGATGGTGTGCATGCGTTGCGCCGCGACGCCGCGCGAGATGAGATATTCGCGCACCGTCTGCGCGCGCCGCGCGCCGAGCGCAATATTGTATTCACGCGTGCCGCGCTCGTCGGCATGGCCTTCCACGGTGAAGGCGTATTGGTTGTAGTTGTTGAGCCACTGCGCCTGCTTGTCGAGCGTCGCGCGCGCCTGCGGCGTCAGTTCCGAGGAATCGGTCTCGAAGAAGACGCGGTCGCCGACATTGACCACGAAATCCTGCTGGCTGCCCGGCGCGGCCGCGCCGGCCATGGCGGTCTGATCGCCGGGCTGCTTGGCACAGCCGGCAATCGCGAGTGCGGCCAGCACGACGGCTGCGAATTTGGCGACGCGCACGCTGCTCACCAATTTCATTCCGGTGCCTCCATTGTTCCGGCGTTGGCGGACATGGCTGGTCCCTGGAGCGATCTAGCAGTGCCTTCGTTAAGCGAAGGTTCCGTCAACCTTGACGCTGCCTTGCGAAGATCGCGCCAATCCGCCCGCTCCCCCGAAAGCTCTTGCTTTGGTTAATAAGGCGTGAATGCGGCAACCATGTGGGGGCGCCACACCCGCTCGAGGGCGCCGGTCGCGCGCTCACGACAACAGCGGCGACCAGGCAGGATCGGAGGCGAAGCTCGGGGTCGGAACCTTCTGTTCGTTGCGTCCGGCGATGTCGATGGTGAACAGCGACGGCCCGGCGCTGCCGCCGGGGTCGCGGAAGAACATGATCACCCGCCCGTTGGGCGCAAAGGTCGGCCCTTCGTTGTGGAACCCTTCGGTGAGGATGCGCTCGCCGGAGCCGTCCGGCTTCATCACGCCGATCGCGAATCTGCCCTCGGCCTGCCGGGTGAAGGCGATGTAGTCGCCGCGCGGCGACCACACCGGCGTCGAATAGGTGCCGCCGCCGAAGCTGATGCGCTGCGCCGGGCCGCCGGAGGCGGCCATGATGTAGATCTGCGGGTGGCCGCCGCGATCGGATTCGAAGCAGATCTGCGTGCCGTCGGGCGAATAGGAGGGTGCGGTGTTGATCGCCGGCGTGTCGGTGAGCCGGGTCATCGCCTTGGAGCGCAGATCCATGACGAAGAGGTTGGAGTTGCCGCCCTCCTGCAGGCTCATGATCACGCGCTGGCCGTCCGGCGAGAACCGCGGCGAAAAACTCATGCTGGGGAAATTGCCGACGATCTCGCGCTGGTTGGTCTCGATATTGAGGAGGTAGACGCGCGGATCGCCCTGGCCGTAGGCCATGTAGGTGATCTCCTGCGTCGAGGGCGAGAAGCGCGGCGTCAGCACGAGCTCGTCGCCGCGCGTGAGATAGCGCACATTGGCGCCGTCCTGGTCCATGATGGCGAGCCGCTTGACCCGGCGCTCCGCCGGCCCGGTCTCGTCGACGAACACCACCCGGCTGTCGAAATAGCCCTTCTCCCCGGTGAGCCGCTCGTAGACCGCGTCGGAAATGATGTGGGCGATGCGGCGCCAATTGTCCGGCGTGGTGAAATATTGCTGGCCGGCGAGCTGCTGGCCCGCGACCACATCCCAGAGCCGGAATTCGGCCTTGAGCCGCCCGTCGTTCTGGCGGGTGATGCGGCCGGTGACCAGCGCCTGCGCGTTGATCGCGCGCCAATCGGGAAAGCGTGGCACGGCATCGACGCTTGCGATCTTCTCGATATAGGCGGCGGGATCGATCGGAGCGAACAGGCCGCAGCGCCTGAGGTTCGATGTGATGATCTGCGTCACACCGCGCGCGGTCTCGCCGTCGCCGGAAGCGCCGCCGATGAAATCGGGAAGGGCGATCGGCAGCGGCTGGACGTTGCCCTGCGTGATGTCGAGGCTGATCACCGCGCCGGCCGATCGCGGAAGGACGAGGATGCCGGCCGCCGTGGCACCGGCAAGCGACAGCGCGCCGCGACGGCTGATGCGCATGGCGCGTGCTTGCTTTTTCGTCGGCATCGAGGATGTCGGAGCACAAGGGCGATCAGCCACCAAACACCTCACGCGGGTTGAAGTTGATGTCCAGTTCCTTCCACTGATCATAGGTCGACTGCGACAGCATGTCATAAGGCTGTGCCTGGAGGACGGCCCGCACCGCGCTGTCCCGCGTCGCCTCGAACAATGCCCCCTCGCCGCTGGTGAGAACCTCAGGCTGGCCGATCAGTCGATGGTCACGCGCGAGCCTGATGCGGATGGTGACCACGTATTGATCGGGATTGTTGGCCACGGCGGCGGGCGGATTCCACAGCGAGATCAGTCTTGCCCGCAGCGCATCGAGTTCGTTCATCGACAGGTGGGCGGCGTGCCCGTTCGGCGCGCCGAGCGGAGCCGCGTTGCTGAGCGTGTCGCCGATCGCCGGCGGCCGCTGCGGCTCGCGCTTGTCGAGCAATGCCGCGACCTGATCGGCGTCGAATTTCGGTGACGGCTTCTTGACTTCGTCCTTGCGCAATTGTTCCGCGATCTGATCGGGCTTGAACTCCGACCATTTGGGCTTGGGCGGCTTCTTTGCCTCGTCCTTCTTCAGTTGCTCGGCGATCTGATCCGGCTTGAACTCCGCCTGCTTCGGCTTTTCGCTCTTCTCGGCCGGCTTCGGTTCGGGCTTCGTCTTCACCTCGGTGGTGATTTCCGGCTTGTCCGCAACCTTGGGGGCGAGCTGCTTGACCGGCTTCTGGTCCCCGGTCTTCTCAACGAGCGGCTTTGCCTCCTCGACCGGCTTCGGCGCATTCTTCACGCCGGCACTGAGCTGGGTCGCGCCGGTATCGGAGACGACGTTCACCGCGATGAATTCCGGGGCGTCGGCGTTGCGTGACCTCGTCCAGGTGAACGAGACCAGGCCCAGCGTTATCAGGGCGACGTGAACGACGGTCGATATGGTCCAGTCCGCGCGCACGCTATCGGTGATCCCGTTCCGGCAGGACGGCGATATCGGTGCCGAAGCCGGCGTCCTTGAGCTCACCCAGAACGCGCATGATATCTGAATAACAGACGTCCTTGTCGCCCGAGAGACGGACGCTGGGGCTCACCGGCGCCGGACTTGAGTCGCGGACCCGCTTGACCATCTCTTCCAAATTGTCGAGGTCGACCGGCGTGCCGCCCTGCTCCTGGGCGGGCGTCAGCGCGAGGGTGAATTGGCTCGAGCACGATCCGGAGGTCTTCTTGACGGTGACGCCGATCTGCAGGCCCAAATCCTTGGCCGCGTCGCCGCTCCTGGCCTCAGGCAGATTGATGGGGATGAGATTGACCATCAGCGGCGCCGACACCATGAACACGATGAGCAGCACCAGCATGACATCGACGAACGGCGTCACGTTGATCTCGCTCATCACCGCGCGCCGGCGGCGCCTGTGCCTGCCGGCCGACGCCGCGCTGACCATGCTCGCCGCCATCGCCGCTTCCCCTACCCGCGCTCGTCGATCTGCCGCGACAGGATCGCCGTGAATTCGTCAGCGAAGCCCTCGAGGCGCTGCGCCTGCCGGTTCACCTCGGTCACGAATTTATTGTAGAAAATCGTCGCCGGAATGGCGGCGACGAGCCCGATGGCGGTCGCGAACAGGGCCTCGGCGATGCCCGGCGCGACCACCGCCAGCGAAGTGTTCTTCGAGGCGGCGATCGACTGGAAGCTCGTCATGATGCCGCACACGGTGCCGAACAGGCCGATGAACGGGCCGGCGGAACCGACCGTGGCCAGCACCAAGAGCCGACGCTCCATGCGCTCGACTTCCCGGGCAATGGCGACATCCATCACTTTCTCGATGCGCATCTGCAGCCCGCCGAGCGAGCGGGCATGGCCCTCGAAGCTTCTTTTCCATTCGCGCATGGCGGCGACGAACAGCGCGCCGGTGGAGTGGCCGGGCTTGGCGGCGAGCGATTTGTAGAGGTCCTCCAGCGATTGGCCCGACCAAAATGCCTGCTCGAACCGGTCGGCGGCCCTGCGCGTGCGCGAGAACAACAGCGTCTTGTCGATGGCGATCGCCCACACCCAGACCGAGCACACGGTCAGCCCGATGATCACCGCCTTGACGACCCAGTGGGCTTCCAAGAACAGCTCGAGCAGCGGCAGGTTCATCGGCGCGTCCTTTCGCCGGTCCGACCGGAGGCCGGAGCCGAGACCGGGCCGCGCATTTACGGCAGGCCAAAGGGGCATGACGGCCGCCGCATCCGCGCGCCGACCAGACCCGAAATTTCGCGAGGACCCGAGCCGGACCCGCCACCGGCCGGACCGAAATCAGCGGGAAACTTGTCCAAACTAGGGCGCAACGCCGGTCGTTTCGCCGCTAACCAAACTCGCTTGTCCTTAATGCGCCGTTAATTTTCCCTCGCCATTCGCGGCGCAAAAATTCCCGGACCAAAAAAGCGGAAGCCGCTCACCTCCGGTGGAGGATGAACAGCCCCGAAACCATCAATGCTGAGCACCGCTGGTCAGTTCGGCTGCGCCTGCGGCGCTTCATTGCCTGGGTCATGAGGACGATTGCGCCGCTCGGCCATGAACTGGTCGAACTCGGCTCGGTCCTTGGCAAAGCGCAGCCGCTCGAGAAATTCCTTGAACTCGCGCTGCTCCTCTTCGAGTCGCCGCAGCGTCTCGGCGCGGTATTCGTCGAAGGCGCGATTGCCGCTCGATCGCGGCTCTCCCCACCAAGCGCCGCCGTTTGGTCCGCGCTCCATCCGGTTGCGGAGCCGGTCCATCTTTTCCTGCATCCGCTCCATCTTGGCGTGCCACCGGCTCATATGATGCTGCCAGCGGTCGCCGTCGTGGTGATGATTCCAGCATCCCGTCGTCATTCGTCCGCTCCCGAAAATAAAGGCGAGGGTGACCAGGCCCAGCGGCCACCACACGATAAACCCAAGGATCATCAAGGCGATCCAGGCCGGTTTTCCGAGTTCGTCGAGCTTCTCAACGAGGACCATGGCAGGGGCCTCCATGCGTGAATGTAAATAACATTTACATCTCCGCTTCCGGCTGTCAAGGGCCTCTCGATTTCGTGACGTCCGCTTGTGATCAGGCCACTCAGGCCGGGCGACCGGCTTTCGCCTCCGAAATGCCGAGGCCGCGCAGATAGACCAGGACTTCCGCCTCGAGAAGCTCCTCGGGAGTCATCGGCAAAGTGCGCCGCGCCGCGTCGCCGCGCCCGAACAGCGAAGCAATTCCGTGCGACATCGCCCAGATGTGCAATGCGACCATCAGCGCCGGCGGCCGGGCGTTCGTCGGCATCTGCGCGCAGAGTTGCTCGGCGGCTCCGCGCAAGACGGCGAAGGCGCGCTCGCCCGCCTCGCGCAGTTCCGGGCTGGTCGCGAGCGGGATGCCGGCCTCGAACATCGCCGAATAGTAGGCAGGCTCGGTGCGGGCGAATTTGAGATAGGCCTTGCCGAGCCGATCGAGCGCGATGAGAGCGTCGGGACGGCCGGCGTCCCAAGCCCGCGCCAGCGCAGCCTCGAATTGTTCGAAGCCGCGCAGCGCGACGCTCGTCAGAAGCTCGTCGCGGTCGCGGAAATGGCGATAGGGCGCGGCCGGGCTCACCCCCGCAGACCGCGCCGCCTCGGCAAAGGTAAAGCCGGCCGGCCCCTTCTGCGCGATCAGTTCGAGGGCGGCGCGAAGCAGCGCCTCCTTGAGATTGCCGTGGTGGTAGCCGCGCGGGCCGTCCCGGTCTTCCTTCGACCAGCTCATGTTAATACTCTTAACATGAGTCCGGCGGGCCCGTCGACCGCTCCTTCCACGAAAGCAGTCGCGGTTTCAGGACTGGGCCGCGTCCTGGTCGGCCTTCATGGCGATGCGCAAGGGTTTCGGGATCGGCCGCGCCCGGCCGCCGCTGATGAAGGCAACGCGCACATGCGCCTCGACCAGAAGGTCATCCCCGCGCATCACGCGCTGCTGCAATGTGATCGAGGCGCCTTTGACCACCTCCGGCTCGGTGACGATTTCGAGCACGTCGTCCATGCGCGCGGGCTTGAGGAAGTCGAGCGTCATCGAACGCACGACGAAAGCGAAGCCCGGCGCTTCCTTCTCGGTCGCCTCGAACAGCGCGCGGTGGTCAGCGCCGATCAGGCGGAGATAGTTGGTGCGTCCGCGCTCCATGTAGCGCAGGTAGTTGGCGTGATAGACGATGCCGGTGAAATCGGTGTCCTCGTAATAGACGCGCACCGCGAGCATATGGCGGCCGTCGCGAATCTCGCCGTCGAGGGGAACGCCGGTCATTGCCTCATCTCCACGGCACAAGCTGCGCGATCGCGTGCTCCCAATTGCGGCCGTCGAATGCATGTGGCTTCAGGCCGGCGAGGTCAACGCCGTCGAGGCAGCGGACATTGACGTCGATCTTATCCGGGTCCGAGCGCGGAATGTAGAAAGGATGAATGCCGCAGGTCGAGCAGAAGGTGTGCCGGGCGGTGCCGGTATTGAACCGATAGGTCGTCAGCGCATCGCCGCCGCGCAACAGTTCGAACGCTTGCGGCGGCACGATGAGATGCAGGAAGCCCTTCTTGCTGCAGATCGAGCAGTTGCATTCCGTGACGCGCGACAGATCGCCGGTCACGCGAAAGCGCACGCGGCCGCAGTGGCAGCCGCCCTCATAGGTTTGTGCCATGGCATCAGTCATCCTCGCCCGATCCGAACAGCCCGAACTGCGCCGGATCGCGCGCGGGCTCGGGCAGGCCGAGGTGGCGGAAGGCATGGTCGGTGATCAGCCGGCCGCGCGGGGTGCGCTGCAGGAAGCCGCATTGGATCAGATAGGGCTCGATGATGTCCTCGATGGCGTCGCGCGGCTCGGACAGAGCGGCGGCGAGCGTCTCGACGCCGACCGGGCCGCCGCCATAGTTTACCGCGATGGTCTTAAGATAGCGCCGGTCCATGCCGTCGAGGCCGGCGGCGTCGACCTCGAGCGCGGCGAGCGCCTGGTCGGCGAGCGCGCGGTCGATCGCTTGCGCGCCGGCGACCGCAGCAAAATCGCGCAGCCGGCGCAGCAGCCGTCCGGCGATGCGCGGCGTGCCGCGGGCGCGGCGCGCGATCTCGTTGGCACCGTCCGAGGTCACGGCGATGCCCAGCACGCGCGCCCCGCGATTGACAATCTCCTCCAGTTCGGCCGCGGAATAGAAATTGAGCCGCACCGGAATGCCGAAACGGTCGCGCAGCGGATTGGTCAGGAGCCCGGCGCGGGTCGTCGCGCCGATCAGCGTGAACCCGGCGAGGTCGATCTTGACCGAGCGCGCCGCCGGCCCCGTGCCGATGATGAGGTCGAGCTGAAAATCCTCCATCGCCGGATAGAGGATTTCCTCGACTGCCGGATTGAGCCGGTGAATTTCGTCGATGAATAACACGTCGCGCTCTTCGAGGTTGGTGAGCAGCGCCGCGAGATCGCCGGCCTTGGCGATCACCGGCCCGGCGGTGGCGCGAAAATTGACGCCGAGCTCGCGCGCCACGATTTGCGCCAGCGTGGTCTTGCCGAGCCCCGGCGGTCCGACAAACAATACGTGATCGAGCGCCTCGCGCCGCGCCCGCGCCGCTGCGATGAACACGCCGAGATTTTTCCGCGCCTGCTCCTGGCCGATGAATTCCGCGAGATATTGCGGCCGCAGCGTCGCCTCCGCCGCGTCCTCCGCGCGGCGCTCGGCCGTTATCAGCTTGTGTCCGGCGCTGCCGCTCACCGTCCCGGCCCCCGGCTATACTTGTTGGGAAGGAGATCGGCGATCGGCACCACCGCCGGTGACGCGCCGTTGGGCACGATCACGCGCGCCCGCTTATCATAGTCGAAAATAAGCTCCCGGCAGGCGCCGCACGGCGACACCACGGCGACGGTCTGATTTTTTTCCTCGGGCGCTGGGTGACGCACGGCGACGATCGTGTCGATCCCGGCATTGCCCAGATCGACGAAGGCGCGCCCGAGCGCGACTGCCTCGGCGCAGACCGCCATGCGGCCGAGATAGGCGTCGAGATTGACGCCGGTGAAGATCTTTCCCGAACGGGTTCGCAACGCAGCGCCGACCTCCTGCCAGTCATAGCGATAGCGCTTCTTGATCGCCGCGGTCGCGGCCGCGATCAATTCCCGGTCGGCCTTGCGCAACCTCGCAGCCCGCTTCACTTCGCCAGCTCCTTGAGCCCGAGCCGGATGAGCGTCTTCACTTCCGCGCCTTCGCCCGCTCCTCTGACCGCGGCGGCCACCGCGGCGGCGGCCTGCGGCTGCCCGTAGCCGAGATTGACCAGCGCGGAGACCGCATCGCTGACCGGCTGCGGCGCCCGCTTCTCGTCGAGCGCGCCGGAGAGCCGGACCAGGGCCGGATCGACGTCGGCATAGGCCGGCGCCTTGTCCTTAAGCTCGGTGACGATGCGCTCGGCGACTTTCGGCCCGACGCCGGGGGTGCGCGCCACCATCGCCTTGTCGCGCATGGCGATGGCGGCGGCGAGATCGGCCGGCTTGAGCGTGCCGAGCACGGCGAGCGCGACCTTGGCGCCGACGCCCTGCACGGTCTGCAACAGCCGGAACCATTCGCGCTCGACGTCGGTCATAAAGCCGAATAAGCGGATCTGGTCCTCGCGCACATGCGTTTCGATCGCGAGCGTCGCCGGCTCGCCGGTGCGCGGTAGTTCCTGCAGCGTGCGCGGCGAGCAGTGGACCAGGTAGCCGACGCCGTTGACGTCGAGGATCACGCAATCCTCGCCGTAGGAGTCGATCACGCCCTTGAGCCTGCCGATCATGCGCGCGCGACCTTGAGAATGACGCTTTGCCGGTGGTGCGCGTGCGTCACCGCGACCGCGAGCGCATCGGCGGCGTCGTCCGAGCCGGGCGCGGCCTTGGGCAAAAGCACGGCGATCATCATCCTAATCTGCGCCTTGTCGCCGTGGCCGGCGCCGACAATGCTCTTCTTCACCAGGTTCGGCGCATATTCGGCGACCGGCACGCCGGCCTTCGCCGGCACCACCATGGCGATGCCGCGCGCCTGGCCGAGTTTCAACGTGGCCTTGGCGTCCCTGTTGACGAACGTCGCCTCGACCGCGGCCTCGTCGGGCCTGAATTCGTCGAGTATGCGCGCCAGCCCGTCATGGATGGCGAGGAGCCGCGCGGAGAGCGCATCCTCCTCGCGCGTCGTCACCGAGCCGCAGCCGAGAAATCCGAGCCGGTTGCCGGCAATCTCGACCATGCCCCAGCCGGTGCGGCGGAGCCCCGGATCGATGCCGAGAATACGAATCGGGCGCGTCATGCCGATTCGTTCATAGCATGCCCCGCCGGCTCGCCTCTCCCCGCTGGCGACGGGAACGCGCAACGCGGTGCAAAAGCTTGAACCCGCTAGGCGCTCATCCGCTGCACCAGCGCGTCGGACACCTCGAAATTGGCGTAGACGTTCTGCACGTCGTCATGCTCGTTGAGGCTCTCGATGAGCTTCAAGAGCTTCTCGCCCTGCTCGTCGTCGACCGCCACGGTATTTTGCGGCCGCCAGGTGAGCGACGCCTTGCGCGGCTCGCCGAACTTTACTTCGAGCGCCTTGGCGACCGAAGCGAAACGTTCCGGCGCCGCGTAGATCTCGTGGCCGCTCTCGCTCGAGACCACGTCGTCGGCGCCGGCCTCGAGCGCCGCCTCGAACATCGCGTCCGCGCTCGCCGCCTTGGCGTCGTATTCGATAACGCCGACATGGTTGAACATGAACGAGACCGCGCCGGTCTCGGCCAGGCTGCCGCCGCTCTTGGTGAAGGTCGAACGCACCTCGCCGGCGGTGCGGTTGCGATTGTCGGTCAACACCTCGACGATCACCGCGACGCCGCCCGGCCCGTAGCCCTCGTAGCGGATTTCCTCATAGTTCTCGGCATCGCCGCCGGCGGCCTTCTTGATCGCGCGCTCGATATTGTCCTTGGGCATGTTTTCCGCGCGCGCCGCGATGATGGCGGCGCGCAAACGCGGATTCATCGCCGGATCGGGCAGGCCGATCTTGGCGGAGACAGTGATTTCGCGCGCCAGCTTGCCGAACAGCTTTGATTTCGCCGCATCCTGCCGCCCCTTGCGGTACATGATGTTCTTGAACTGGGAATGTCCGGCCATGGCTCAGCTCTTGCGCCCTCGCGCGTACGCGAAACGGAATGTCTGAATGTCGGATAGTTTATAGGGTGACGCGAGGCGGAAATAAAGGTGAGGGCGTGCTGGAACTTCAGCGCCAAAAGGCGGGCGCCGCCTGTTCGAGGCAGCCGCCGAGCCGCACCGCGCCGACGCGCACGGCAAGGCCCGTTGCCGGGTCGGTCTCGACCGCGACGGCACAAAGCGTCGCCGGGCCGGACGCAGCCTCAAAACGCGATGATGAAATGCGCCGCAGAAAGCGGCCGAGCGGTTCCTCCTTGGTCATGCCGATGATGGAATCATAATCGCCGGTCATGCCCACGTCGCTGACGAAGGCGGTGCCCCCCGAGAGGATGCGCAGATCGGCGGTCGGGGCGTGGGTATGGGTGCCGACCACGATGCTGGCGCGGCCGTCGCAGAAATAGCCCATGGCCTGTTTCTCGCTCGTCGTCTCCGCGTGCATATCGACCACGATGGCGTCGGCCGCGCTGCGCAGCGGGCAGGCCGAAAGCTCGCGCTCGAGCGCGGCGAAAGGATCATCGAGCGGGTCCATGAAGATGCGGCCCATGGCATTGACCACGAGCACGCGTGCGCCGCCCTTTGCCTCGATCAGCGCCGCGCCGCGGCCCGGCGTGCCGCCGGGATAGTTGAGCGGCCGGATGAGGCGCGGCGCCCTTTCGATGAAGACCAGCGCCTCTTTCTGGTCCCAGGCGTGATTGCCCAGCGTGACGGCGTCGGCACCGGCGTCGATGAACTCGTTGTAGATCGCCTCGGTGACGCCGAAGCCGCCGGCGGCATTCTCGCCGTTGATGGCGACGAAATCGAGCTTCCAGTCGCGAATGAGGCCGGGCAGGCGCTCATGGACGATCGCTCGCCCGCTGCGACCTACCACATCGCCGACAAACAGAATGCGCATGCTCACGCGCCTCGTAAATCGATCACTTCGCGCTCGGTTAGCACAAGATCGAGACGCGCGTCGCGTGCCGTAGCGGGCACGGCGGCGAATTCTTGGACCGCGAAAGCGAGGCCGATAGCGGTCATCGTCTTGCGCGCGCGCAGCTCGGTGATCGTGAGATCGTAATAGCCGGCGCCGTAGCCGATGCGACGCCCGGCGCGGTCGAAAGCAAGAAGCGGCACGAGAACAATGTCCGGCTCGACCGTGGGCGCCGCGGCCAAGGGCTCGCGGATGCCCCAGACCGCGGCAGCGAGCGGCTCGTTGAAGGCCCAGGCGCGCATGATCAGCGGCTTGCCGCGGCCGGCGACGACCGGCAAGGCGAGCCGCGCCCCCTCCCCCGCGAGCTTGCGCATCAGCGGCAATGGATTGATCTCGCTCTTGAGCGGCATGAAACCGGAGACGATCGTGCCCGGCGCAACGACAAGCGGAAGCGGCCGCGCGGCAAGCGCTTCGGCGGCTGCTTGGCGCGCCTGCGGCGGCAATGCATCGCGCCGCGCGATCGCCTCGCGGCGGAGCTCGGTTTTTGCGGTCGCGACCGGATCGGGCATGCTCGAACCACGCGCGGAAGTCCGTTGCGCGTCATCGCCGGGCGGCGATCTCGATCGCAAAGCAAGCCAGTGCCCGCTTATCGGGATCACCGCCGCTCGGCGCTTCACGCCTGGGCGGTGATGACGAAGAAGTGCGGAGCCGCGCCGGCCGTTGGAGCGCTCGATCCCGGGTTCCCTACGAAAAGTAGGTGGGCGCCATATGTCCGAGCCCACGAGCCCGGTCAGGGACAGCTCCCTTCAGGATCGATAAGGCCCCGGGGATTTGGCTCCTGACGCACCGGGCAGCTCCGCGCGAAGAATGTAATGCGCGGCGGCGGATGACGCTACTGGCTCTGTGCCGATGCCGCCGATTCAACTCTTCCCCGCATGGGGAGACGCGAGCCGGAGGTTGGACCACAGGCGCGCGCGAAAAATCCACTATCTCAAGGACCATACTGCCTCTCACTCAATGAGGTCGCACCTGATCCCCGTGACGTTCACCATCATTCCGGCGGCCTCTTCACGCAAGCGTGCAAGCGATGGCCCGTTCCAATGCGCATCGAATGCCGCTTGGTCTTGATAAACTTCATACACCAGGACTTTTGTGTTGCCGTCATGCGGCAGCAAGACTTCAAATTGCACTGTCCCTGATTCATCCCTGAGGCAGCGCGCTCTATGCGCTTTCAGCAAGGGTACCAGCTCATCCCTGCGCCCTGGCGCGATCTCGATTGTCGCGACGATAGCAAGCTTCGGCATGTCAGCCTCTCCATTCGGCGCTGCATGTTAGGAGCGCCTGATTGTTACAACCCGACGGAGGCCCTCGTCGAGGCGGTCGACTGGGCCGTACAAAGGGGCCCGGCCGCTGTGAAGTGGTTCGACAGAGCCATTTTGTTTGCGATCATGAATCGGCATAGAACCAACTTATTACGTCAACGGTGAGGAGCTGATCGTGCTGCCGGACCAGGGCGATCTCGGCTCGAGGGAATTGCACGAAACAATGCGCGGTGGCGAGCGCGTGTTGATCCGCCGGATGCGGCCTGAAGACGTCGCCCTTTACCCGGATTTTTTAAGCGATGTCAGCGCCGAGGATCAGCGGCTTCGGTTTTTTGCCCGCATTGGCGAATTAAGCGCCGCGGAGATCGACAGGCTCGCCCATCTCGACTACCGGCGCGAAATGGCTTTCATCGCGCTCGACGAAGACACGGGGCGGATGCTCGGGCTCGTGCGCCTGAAGGACGAGCTCGACGAAAAGACCGCGGAATTCGCGATCCTGGTGCGCTCGCGGCTCAAGGGACATGGGCTCGGTTGGCTGCTGATGCGGCGCGTCATCGATTACGCCAAGGAAAAAGGTCTGCAGCGCGTCTATGGCGACGTGTTGGTCGAAAACACGACCATGCTGCAAATGTGCGCCGAACTCGGTTTCCACGCGATGGACGTCGGATCGCACACCAGGCGCGTTGTTCTCGATCTGGAGAAGATCGGCGGCCGCTGAGCGGCGGCTTTTGCTGCCGTTAGAAAAATCGCAGTCGTATGGGCCGCTGCGTCGTGCGGCAATGAGGATAGAATACCCACATTGGTTCAAAAGCGGATGACTATGCGCGTTCACGCCATCCAGACCGGCCGCGTTCAGATAAAGCAGGCGCAGATCGCCGGGCGCGGCCACGGGCTGTGGCGGCAGGCCCAGCCGATGCTCTCGCGAGAATGGGCGGACTGGTCGCCGACCTATGCTTGGGCGATCGAGCATCGCGAGGGCGTGATTGTCGTCGACACCGGAGCAAATGCGGGGCTGAAATCGCTTCCCCGCTGGCACCCCTATTTCCGCTTTGCCGTTCGCTTCGACGTCGAACCCGAGCAGGAGATCGGCCCGCAACTGCAAGAGCGAGGCATCGGCGCCCGCGACGTCAAGACGGTCGTGCTGACGCATCTGCACATCGATCACGATGGCGGGCTCGCGCATTTTCCGCACAGCCGGATCCTCTTAAGCGGCGATGAAATCGCGCGCGCATCGGGCATCAGCGGTGCCCTGCTCGGTTATCTGCCAAGCCGATGGCCCAGATGGTTCAATCCCGAGCCGCTGACCTGGCAGCATTCGCGCTTCGGACCATTCGAGCGCTCCGCGCGCCTGACCGATGCCGGAGATGTCATCGCCGTGCCGACGCCGGGCCACACGCCGAGCCATTTCTCGGTCATCGTCTGCGACGGCGGAGAGCAGATCATGCTCGCCGGCGACGCGTCCTATCTCGAATCGACGATGTTGACCGGCACGGTCGACGGCGTCAGCCCGAACGAGGCGGTGGCAAGCGCGACGCTCGCCAAAATCCGCGCGCTGTGCGCCGAGCGTCCGACCATCTACTTGCCGACGCACGATCCGCAATCGGCCGAACGGCTCCACGCGCGACTTCCTACAGGCCTTTCGCCAACCGGCTCTCCGCCGGCCTCCGCTTCGGATCTGGCCGCCGATTCCAGGCGCGGGGGAGCTTGATTGCGATGAGAATCAAGTTGCCGAGGCAGACCGGACGTGTTCGCCCGTCGCTCGTTGCCCGTCCGTCAGGCCTTCACCTTCCTGACGAAGCCAAAATAGAAACAGAGCAAGAAGAATATGAAATGGACGATCGAGCGGCCGGCGCTGATCCGAGGTGTTTCGACAAAACTTGTTCCCAACAGAGGCACCGAAACACCGGCGAGATAGAGATAGAGCAAGATGCCCGATGACACGAAGAAGGCGCCGGCCAGAAATTTGCGAAAGTCCCTGCTTCGCCAGGCGAAATAGAGGCTCCCGACCGCCATAATGGCAGCGGCAACGACGTAGAGGACAATGATCATTTCTTCCTCGTGTTCCTGCTGCGGCCACGCGCTTGGCCTTGCTCCGGTCCGGATCGCTTCCAGCGCGCCGCTTTTTGGCGAGCGCTTGTTGCAAAAATATCACAAACAATCACAAACGCACGGCCTCCTGTGGTCAACATACGTTTTTGACCTTCGCACGCCTGTTGTCCGTCGTATTCTGTCATTTCGACGGGCTCGGACCACGATGTGGTCCCTGGGGGACGACGGGCAAACCAGCGCAAAAACACTGAGGCAGGGCGTTTCGTAAGAAGCGTACCGAAAGAGAGTGCGCGGTACTTGTACCGACCTCCCGCGTGTTGGGGGTCAATCATGAAGTTGATCAGTTTCTCTCCGGCGCTTCTCGCCGTCGTCGGCATCGTCCTGCAGCCAATCGCTCCGGCCTACGCGGTAACAGCAGACGAGCCAATTACAAACGCTGTGACGCACGCTGCTGACTTGCGAGGCCAGCCCGCCCTCATCGTCGGCCAGACATTGGACGAGTACATCCTCGACGCGCAGATTTCCCGGAAAATGCGGGAAAAGCTGGCCTATCACGCCGGACAGGGCGAGGCCGCCATCCTCTCCCGGGCACAGATGGACGATCTGGCGCGGACCCATCCGACGCTCCACGCGAAACTGACGAAGGCCCACCGGACGCTGTCGGTCCCGCATTTGACGGCGGCTGAGAAGAAACTCGTCGCTCAGATGACCGCCGATAACCTGGCGGCGTTCAAAGCAGGCGTCGAAGAGTGCGGGCTGGAGGTAGGTGCCGCGTCGCCGGTCAAAGTCGCAACCACCGGCGGCTCCGTACCGTGTCCAAGCGCTAACACCGGCAACAATCTGGGCGGATTATGGGTTTTCGTTGCCCTCATCGCCGTCCTGCTCACGGTCCCGTTTTTCTGCACGCTTTTTGGCAATCCGCCCTTCTGCCGCGGCCAGAATGCGCCGTGACGGTTTTTGTGGTTGGGGCATTCTCTTACGCAGCGTGACCACGCTTCGTGCGCTGCTCGGTGCTGTCTTGTTGCTTCTCCTCGCCGAGGAAGCCGCTGCGGCACAGGCCGGCGAGATCTCACTGCCGTGGGTCGGACAGAAGAGCGCGACCGAATGCGGCCGCGCGGTTCTTGCGTCGCTGGCGGCGCGCAGGGGCGGCGACGCCGAAGCGTTCTACCGCCGACTGCCGCCTCCTCCGGATGCCGAGCACGGGTATTCGATCGCCGAGATGCAGCACTTCGGCGCAGAGGTCGGCGTTCATCTCACGCTAAAGGTGCCGCAAGGCGTCGTCATCGCCGGCGAATGTTTGCCGGCGCCGTCGGCGACGGCATATTTCAAAAAACTGGCGGGCTTGGTTCGCGCCTCCCAACCGGTCGTCGTTCCGGTAGACAGCCGCCCGGGCAGCGGCCACTACCTCGTGCTTGTCGGCGCTGACCGTGGCGATTTCACCGTGCTCGATCCGGCGTCGCCAGGCTTGCGCCGGATCCCCGACCTGCAACTCGCCGCACTGATGTGCAGTTTCGGCTATATCGCGCTGGTGAGCCGCTGATTTTAGCGTTTGCCGTGAGGTGAAGACTTTTTGGTTCGGCGGTTTGGCGCCGAGCGGCATTAGCGGCTCTGCAGGACCGTGTCTGCAATTGCGGGATCAACGGACTCATTGCGGACATTGCCGCAGGACCGGCTTTGCTTCGGTCTCGCCAGGGTCAGCGGCCGTCGCGAGCGGCGGCTTCCAGCCCGGCGATGTCGAACTTCACCATTTTGAGCATGGCCTCGGCCACGCGCTTGGCCTTGTTCCGGTCCGGATCGCGCATCAGTTCGCCCAGGCGCTTGGGAATGATCTGCCAATAGAGACCCCAGCGGTCTCTGATCCAGCCGCACCGCTGTTCCGAGCCGCCTTCCTTGAGCGCGTCCCAGAGCCGATCGATCTCGGCCTGATCACTGCACTCGACGATGATGGAAAAGCTGTGGTTGAACGGATCGAGCGGCCCCGCTTCGATCGCCATGTAGCGCTGATCGCCGATGGTGAAGCTCGCGATCTTGACCGTGTTCGCCGGGCCGCTCGGATTGTCGGCGGGCACCGCCGAAATCCAGGCAATCGCCGAGCCTGAAATGAGCGAGGTATAGAACCGAAGCGCGGCCTCCATGTCTTTCTCGAACCAAAGGTGTTGGATGACCTTCATCATTCGGCCTCGTCATAGATGCAGCGCGCGAGCTTTTCAGGCGAGAACATAGCGTGCTTGGCGGCGCACAAGAAGGAGCGTTGCCACGGGCACAAGAAAAACCGACCGCGTGACCCGCGGATCAGCTATTTGAGGATCGGCCGCAGGTCGTCGAGCTTATCGAACAGATGCCAAATGTAGTCGCCGGCGCCCTTCTCGCGGTGCGGATGGAGGTCCGCGATCTTCGGATCGTTGCGGTAATCGTCGAAAGCCTTCTTCGACACCCATTCGACGAGAATCATCACAGTGCGCGGCTTGATCTCGCCGGCCGCCGCCTCGCGGAACTTGCCGAGCGCGACGACACGCCCGCCATGTGCCTGGACCTCCTTCGCCGAGCGGCGCGAATAGGCAAGATACTCGTCGCGGTCTGCCACGTTGAAGAGGTTGAGCGCGTAGACGGCGCCGGCCATGAGAACCCTCCGAATTTTAGCGCATGATCTGGCACAGTGGAAACCGGTTTTCCGAAAAGATCATGCTTCACCAAAGAAAACGAGGACGCAATCGATTCAACCCGAAGCGATTGCGCTCGAGGCACTTCCTATAGCACGATCAGCGTCCGCGCGGCGTCAGGACCGCCTGGTCGCGCGCACACGCTTTCCGTCTGCCGCGCGGTCCGGCTTCTGCTAATCTGAAGGCATGAAATTCCTGGCGAGACTGGCGAGCGGCGATATCGCCCTTTGGTGCGCGTTCTGGCTGATCGGAACGCCGCTCGCCATCGTCTGGGACGCGAGCGGCGCCTGCATGGTCGCGGGATGCGGCGTTCAGGAGCCGTTCATGGCCGGATTTATCATCGTGCTGTTCGCGCTGTCGAGCATCGCCGTCACCTTTGTCTCGGTCGCAATATGGCGCAGCGCGTCGAATTACAAGCGCGAGGCATGGTGGCAATGGCCGCTCGCGATCGGCGCCAAATTATGCGCGACGTTTTCGGGGCTGGCGGCGGCCGCAAGCTTCTTGGCGGTTCTCTATTTTGGCTTTCTCTTCATTTATGCACGCGTCGCCTATTTTTGATTGACGGTCGGGACCATGCTTTGCCGGGTGGGTTTGATCCGTTTCGTCGCCGCAAAGATTGACAATTGATGCTATACTTCCCGCAGCAAGGAACACGCGAATTTGCCGCACCGCGGCCCCGCGCTGTCCCGGTCATCCAGGAAACCAGCCATGACCGAAAGCATCATGTATCACCACGGGAACCGGCAATTGCAGGACAAGTTCGACAGTCGCCGCATTTCCGACCGTCTGGAAGAAAAGCTCACGCGCACGCAGTTCACGCCCGACGACAAGGTCTTCATCGAGAGCTTGCCGTACTTCTTCCTCGCAACCGCCGATGCCGACGGACGGCCGGACTGCTCCTACAAGGGCGGCATGCCGGGATTCGTGCGCGTTACCGGACCATCCGAGCTGGCGTTCCCCGACTACGACGGAAACGGGATGTTCAAGAGCCTGGGCAACATCCTCGTCAATCGCAGCGTCGGAATTCTGTTCATCGCCATGCACGGCAAACCGCAGCGCCTGCGCGTCAACGGCGAGGCAAATGTGAGCGACCGCGATCCGCTCCTCGCCGAGACCGTCGGGGCGCAACTCATCGTCCGCGTCACCGCGCGGGCGATTTTTCCGAACTGCCCGCGTTACATCCCGACCATGCAGATGATCGAGCCGTCGATCTACGCGCCGCGCTCCGGCTGCGAAGCGCCCGAGCCGGCCTGGAAGAATTTCGCGGATTTCAAGGACTGCGTGCATCCGCGCCAGCCAACCTTCAAGGGCTGAACGCGCTTCCCATGATCTAACAACCCGCGGTCACTCAGCCCACCCTACCCAATCGCCACGCCGCTGCCGCCGATGGTCTGATTGAGTTTCTTGGTGATCCCCTCGATGCGCTCGGCGGCGGCGGTGAGCGCCGCCGCGATCACCGCCTGCGCTGTCTGGCTGCGGTCGGCGGCCGAGACGCGCGCATCCTGCAAGGCCGTAAGCTCCTCCTTCAGCCGCTTGAGGCGCTGGCCCATCTCCGCAAGCTCGTCGGCGACGGTGAGCGCCGCCATGACGGTCAGCCGGGTATCGCCGATTTCACCGAATTTGCCGCGCAGGGCCGCGATGCGCGCGTCGAGCTCGCGGGCGAGATTGCTGACGCGCTCCTCCTGGCCGTCCTCGCAGGCCATGCGGAACTGCCGGCCGTTGATGGTGACGTTTACCTGCGACATCGCCTGACCTTGAGCCACTCGCGCCGCTTGAGTAGCGCAATCGCTTCAGCTTGGATCGATTGCGCTCTGTCTTTTCATTAGTCCAGCATGATCTTTTCGGAAAACCGGCTTCCCACTTTTCCCGATCATGCTCTAATCGTCTGAGCCGAGCACGCCGCGGATCGTCGCGATCGCCTGCGCGATCCGCTCCGCCACCTCGCGGTTGGCGCTCTCGAGCCCGCGCCAGCGCGCGGTCGCCTGATCGAGCTCGCTGGCGAGGCGGGCGCGATCAGCGCCGAGCGCCTGGATTTGCGCCGCCAAGGCTTCTTCGCTGCGATCGGACTCGCGCCGCCGCTCGGCCGCCGCCTCCAAGGCGTCGAGCGCCAAGGACAGCCGACGGCTCGCAATCTCGATCGAATCGATCTCGCTCATTCGGCCATCCGCCGCGACGCTGCCCACCGTTCCGCTGCCGATGAAAATTTGTGCGGCAGCAATTATTTACGAAAAGAACGTTACGTCGTATCGAGGAAGCGCGTCAACGTCCAGCGCACGCAGCACCGCCGGTCTGTGCATGACCCAATCGCGAGCCTGTCACGCGTTTGACTTGCAGAGTGCCCATGCTATCTGTGCGCCGCCTTTTCCCGTGACCGCGGCGCGCCCGTTTTGGCGCCGCGCTTGGCCCGCTCCATGACGATGCCGGACCGTGTTCTTGCGGCGAGCGCTGCACTCGCTCAGGCTTCCCGTTTTCCCGCCGCCGGCGCGGGGCCAAACGCGCGCGCGCAACACGAGCGCATGGCCAACGCCATCCGCGCACTCGCCATGGACGCGGTCGAGCAGGCCAAATGCGGTCATCCCGGCCTGCCGATGGGGGCAGCCGACATCGCGACCGTGCTGTTCTCCCGCTTCCTCAAATTCGACCCGGCTGACCCCGCCTGGCCCGACCGTGACCGCTTCGTGCTCTCGGCCGGCCACGGCTCGATGCTGCTCTATGCGCTGCTTTACCTTCTCGGCTACGAGAAGATGACGATCGAGGAGATCAAGCGCTTCCGCCAGCTCGGCTCGCTCACGCCCGGTCACCCCGAATATGCGCATCCGCCCGGCGTCGAGACCACGACCGGGCCGCTCGGCCAGGGGCTCGCCAATGCGGTGGGCATGGCGATCGCCGAATGCCACCTCGCCGCGCTCTACGGCAGCGACATCGTCGATCACCATACCTACGTGCTCGCCTCCGACGGCGATCTGATGGAGGGCATCAGCCAGGAAGCGATTGCGCTCGCCGGTCATCTGCAGCTCCGAAAGCTGATCGTGTTGTTCGACGACAACGGCATCTCGATCGACGGCCCCCTCGCGCTCACCGATTCCGTCGACCAGGTGAAGCGTTTCGAGGCCGCCGGCTGGGCGGCGACCCGCATCGACGGTCACGACCCTACGGCGATCGCCGCCACGCTCGACGTGGCAAAAAAATCCGATCGGCCGTCGCTGATCGCCTGCCGCACCATCATCGGCTTCGGCGCGCCGACGAAAGGCGGAACGGAGAAGAGCCACGGCGCCGCGCTCGGCGCCGAGGAGATCGCCGCGGCACGCGCAAAACTCGGCTGGAGCGCGCCGCCGTTCGAAATTCCCTCCGCCATCCGTGAAGAGTGGCGCGCCGCCGGCATGCGCGGCGGCCCGGCGCGGCTCGCCTGGCAAAAGCGCCTCGCCGCGCTCGACCCTGACAAGCGCTCGGCGTTCGAGCGCCGCACGCGCGGCGAATTGACCGGCGAACTCGCGGCCGCGGTGCGCGCGGTGAAAGACAGGCTCGCGCAAGCGGCCAAGGACGTCGCCACCCGCGCGGCCTCGGAAGTCGCGCTCGAAGCATTGACCGTGGCGCTGCCGGAAATGATCGGCGGCTCAGCCGACCTCACCGGCTCCAACAATACGCGCCCCAAGGGCATGAAGGTCTTGAGCGCCGCCGACTATTCCGGCCGCTTCATTCATTACGGCGTGCGCGAGCACGGCATGGCCGCGGCGATGAACGGCATGGCGCTGCATGGCGGCGTCATTGCCTATTCCGGGACCTTCCTGGTCTTCTCCGATTATTGCCGGCCGGCGATCCGCCTCGCTGCGCTCATGGGCCAGCGCGTCATCCATGTGATGACCCACGATTCGATCGGGCTCGGCGAGGACGGGCCGACGCACCAGCCGGTCGAGCATCTCGCCGCGCTGCGCGCCATCCCCAACCTGAAAGTGTTCCGGCCGTGCGATGCGGTCGAGACGATCGAGTGCTGGCAGTTGGCGCTGGAGACGAAGAGCGGGCCGAGCGTGCTCGCCCTGACGCGGCAGAACGTGCCGCGGCTACGGCGAGGGTTCGACGAGCGCAACCGCTGCGCGCTCGGCGCCTACGAGCTGATCGCGGCCGAAGACGGCGCCGCTTCCGTATCGCTGTTCGCCACAGGCTCGGAAGTCGCCATCGCGGTCGCCGCCAAGAAGCTCCTCGCCGAGCGCAAGATCTCGGCGCGGGTCGTTTCGGTGCCGTGCTTCGAGATCTTCCTCGCCGCGCCGGAGACCGAGCGCGCCGCGATCATCGGTGAGGCAAAGGTCAAGGTCGCGGTCGAGGCCGGCATCCGCCAGGGCTGGGACGCGATCGTCGGTTCCGACGGAGCTTTCGTCGGCATGCGTTCCTTCGGCGCCAGCGCCCCCTATAGGGAGCTTTACCAACACTTCGGAATTACCTCAGAAAGGGTCGCCGAGGCGGCGCTTAAGGGTCTAAGAAAGGCGTAGGGAGACCGGTATGTCGGTTCGCGTAGCCATCAACGGGTTCGGCCGCATCGGCCGCAATATCTTGCGCGCAATGGTCGAGGCGGGACGCGAGGACATGGAAGTCCTCGCCATCAACGATCTCGCCCCGGTCGAAACCAACGCCCATCTCCTGCGCTACGATTCGGTGCATGGCCGCTTTCCCGGCGAGGTGACGGTCAAGGGCGATACGATCAATTGCGGCAACGGCGCGATCAAGGTTACCGCCATCAAGGACCCGGCACAATTGCCGTGGAAGGAGCTTGGCGTCGACGTCGCGCTCGAATGCACCGGCATCTTCACTTCGAAGGAGAAGGCGGCGGCGCATCTCAAAGCCGGCGCCAAGCGCGTCCTGATCTCGGCGCCGGCCGAGGGCGTCGATCTGACCGTGGTCTACGGCGTCAATCACGACAAGCTGACCAAGGCGCACGCCGTCGTTTCCAACGCCTCGTGCACGACCAATTGCCTCGCTCCAGTCGTCAAGGTGCTCAACGATGCCGTCGGCATCGACAAGGGCTTCATGACCACGGTGCACGCCTACACCAACGACCAGCCCACGCTCGATCAGGTGCACAAGGACCTTTACCGGGCGCGCGCCGCGGCGCTCAACATGATCCCGACCTCGACCGGCGCGGCGAAGGCGGTCGGCCTGGTGCTGCCGGAGCTTGCCGGCCGGCTCGACGGCGTCGCCATCCGCGTGCCGACCCCGAACGTCTCGGTCGTCGACTTCAAGTTCGTGGCCAAGCGCGCGACCTCGAAGGACGAGATCAACGCGGCGGTCAAACGCGCCGCCGAGCAGCAGCTCAAGGGCATCCTCGGCTACACCGAGGCGCCCAATGTCTCCACCGACTTCAACCATGACCCGCACTCCTCGGTCTTCCACATGGACCAGACCAAGGTGATCGACGGCACGCTGGTTCGCGTGATGTCGTGGTACGACAACGAATGGGGCTTCTCCAATCGCATGGTCGACACTGCGGTGGCGATGGGCCGGCTGATCTGAATCCTCGCGCCATGTGCTTCCGCAGCCTCGACGACGCCGACGTCAAGGGCAAGCGCGTGTTGGTGCGCGTCGATCTCAACGTGCCGATGAATGACGGCGAGCTCTCGGACACGACGCGCATCGAGCGCACGGCGCCGACGATCCGGGAGATCGCCGACAAGGGCGGCGAGGTGATCCTGCTCTCGCATTTCGGCCGGCCGAAGGGCCCCGACCCCAACGCTTCGCTCAAGCGCGTTGCCGCCGCGGCGGCGCGCATCGTCGGCCGGCCGATCGCCTTTGCCGAGGATTGCATCGGCGCGGTCGCCGAACGGGCCGTGGCCGCCATGAAACCGGGCGACATCCTCTGCCTGGAGAACACCCGCTTCCACCCCGGCGAGGTGAAGAACGATCCCGACTTCGTCGCCGCGTTGGCCCGGCTCGGCGACATCTTCGTCAATGACGCCTTCTCGGTCGCCCACCGGGCGAACGCCTCGACCGAGGGACTGGGCCACCGGCTTCCGGTCTATGCCGGCCGCTCCATGCAGGCCGAACTCGAAGCGCTGGAGAAAGCGCTGCATGCGCCGCAGCGGCCGCTGGCGGCTATCGTCGGCGGCGCCAAGATTTCGACCAAGCTCGATCTCCTCGGCAACCTCCTCCTGAAAGTCGAAACCTTGATCATCGGCGGCGGCATGGCCAATGCGTTCCTGGCGGCGCAGGGCAAAGCCGTCGGCCGGTCGCTTTGCGAGAGCGAGCTTGTGCCGACCGCGCGCGAAATTCTCGCCCAGGCGGAAAAAACCGGGCGCGAGATCGTGCTGCCGGTCGACGCCGTCGTCGCGCAGAAGCTCGCCGTGCGTGCGCCCTCGCGCGTCGTCGCGGTGGACGAGGTCGGCGCAACCGACATGATCCTCGATATCGGGCCGCGCACGATCGAGCACGTCATCTCGGTGCTAGCGCGCAGCAAGACCCTGGTCTGGAACGGTCCGTTCGGCGCCTTCGAGCACGAGCCATTCGACAACGGCACCATCGAGGTGGCGGAAGCCGCGGCGGAACTCACCGCCGCCGGCAGGCTTGTCAGCATAGCCGGCGGCGGCGACACGATGGCCGCGCTCAACGCCGCCGGCGTGACCGCCCGCTTCACCTACGCCTCGACCGCGGGTGGCGCCTTCCTCGAATGGCTCGAAGGCAAGACGCTGCCGGGCGTCGAGGTGCTGAAGGTATCGCACCCTGCCGTGGGACGCGGATGAGTCATGCAGATGAGTCATAATGTCGGCAGAAAGCGAATCGAGGAGCGAATCGAGGAGGACGCGATGAACCTCACCGAACTCAACAAGGTCGCGGAGGCCATGGTCGCTCGTGGCAAGGGCATCCTCGCTGCCGATGAATCGACCGGCACCATCAAGAAACGCTTCGACGCGATCGGGGTTGAATCGACCGCCGACGCGCGGCGCGATTATCGCGAGCTTTTGTTCCGCAACACCGAGGCGATGTCGAAATACATTTCCGGCGTCATTCTCTACGACGAGACCATCCGGCAGAACGCCAAGGACGGCACGCCGCTCGTCAAGCTGATCGCCCAGTCGGGCGCGATTCCGGGAATCAAGGTCGACAAGGGCACCAAGCCGCTGCCGTTCTGTCCGGGTGAGGTGATCACCGAGGGACTCGACGGCCTGCGCGAGCGGCTGGTCGAGTATCGCGGGCTCGGCGCCAAATTCGCCAAATGGCGGGCGGTGATCGACGTCGGGCAGGCGCACGTCCTGCCGAGCTACACCTGCGTCAACTCTAACGCGCACGCGCTCGCGCGCTATGCCGCGCTCTGCCAGGACGAAGGCATCGTCCCGATTGTCGAGCCGGAAGTGCTGATGGACGGCGACCACGACATCGACCGCTGCGTCGAGGTCACGACCTGGGTGCTCAAGCAGACCTTTCAGGAGCTGTTCTACGCCCGCGTCGCGCTCGAAGGCATGGTGCTCAAGCCGAACATGGCGGTGCCCGGCAAGAAATCGGCGAAGCGCGCCTCGGTCGCGGAGGTGGCGGAGAAGACCGTGCGTCTGCTCAAAGCCTGCGTACCGGCTGCCGTTCCCGGCGTCGCCTTCCTCTCCGGCGGTCAGTCCGACGAGGAGGCGACCGCGCATCTCGATGCCATCAACAAATCGGGCGCGCTGCCGTGGCGCGTGACCTTCTCCTACGGCCGCGCGCTGCAAGCGGCGCCGCAGAAGGCGTGGTCGGGCAAGGCGGAAAATGTCGCCGCCGCGCAGCGCGCCTTCGGCCACCGCGCCATGATGAACGGCCTCGCCACGCTCGGCCAATGGCAGGCCGATCTCGAGCGGAAGGCGGCGTGAGGTCCGCGGCGCTGCAGCCTCCCTTCCGGGCGAGGCAGTGACCACCATCCGCATGGCGTCTGCCGCACTCCGATGAGCGCGCAGCGCCCGCGGCTTTATCTCTTTACGCCGCCGCTCGGCGACGTGGCCTCCTTTGCGCGCGAGATCGACGCGGCGCTCGAAGCCGGCGACATCGCCGCGGTGCTGCTTCGCCTCGAGCAAAGCGACGAACGCACGCTGATCAACCGCGCCAAGACGATCGCGGCAATCGTTCAGCGCCGCGATATCGCGCTCCTTCTCGACGGCCATCCCGAGCTCGTCGCCCGCGCCGGCGCCGACGGCGTCCATCTCGCCGGGATCGCGGCGCTCAACGCTGCGCTCAGCGTGCTCAAGCCCGCCCGCATCGCCGGGGCCGGCGGGCTGCGCAGCCGTCATGATGCCATGCTCGCGGGCGAGGCTGGCGCCGATTACGTGATGTTCGGTGAGCCCGATCGCCGCGGCGGCCGCCCGCCCTTCGACGCACTCCTGGAGCGGATCAGATGGTGGGCGGAACTCTTCGAATCGCCCTGTATCGGCTATGCCTCAGGCCTGGACGAGGTGGCGCCGCTGAAGGAGGCCGGCGCCGATTTCGTCGCGCTCGGTGACTGGATATGGACGCACGCAATAGGGCCCGCCGCTGCGATCGCGACCGCCGCCGCTCGCCTCCTCGCGCCTTCATCCTCGCCCATCGCGCGCGGCGCAGCCGAGGAAGACTTGAGCTGAGCGCCTCGATCGTCAACGCGACCATCAGGATCGCGGCCGCGCTCGCGCTCGCCTTATTGCTCGCCCTGCCATTCTGCGATCCGGCGTCGGCGCAGAATCCGCAAACTCCGGCCGAAACAAAAAAATCGCCATCGGCGCATCGTCGACCGCATAGCCAGAGCGCGGTGCCGGCCGCGCCGAAAGGCTCCGCTTCGCCGCAGAACGCCGCCGCAAGCAATGCGCCGGCGAAAGCCGGCGCCAACGCCGCCGAGCCTGACCTTGCCTACGGCGCATTCCAGCGCGGCTTTTATCTCACGGCGTTCGCGATCGCGACGAAGCGGGCCGAGGAGAAGGGCGACGTCAACGCGATGACGCTGCTCGGCGAACTTTATGCCGGCGGCCTCGGCGTCGTGCACGACGATGCCAGGGCGGCCGAATGGTACAAGCTCGCCGCCGACCGCGGCGACCGCGCGGCAATGTTCGCGCTGGCGATGTTCCGCCTGCAGGGCCGCGGCGGCGCGCGCGACCGCGAGGCCAGCGCCAAATGGCTTGCCGCCGCCGCCAAGCTTGGGCATCCGCTTGCCGCCTACAATCTGGCGCTCCTCTACATGGAAGGCCAGCTGTTCCCCCAGGATTTCGGCCGCGCCGCCGAGCTCCTGCGCCTCGCCGCCGATGCCGGCAATCCGGAAGCGCAATATGCGCTCGGCACGCTCTACAAGGAGGGCCGCGGGGTCGGCAAAGATCTAAGCGAAGCGGCCCGGCTGTGGACGCTCGCCTCGCTCGCCGACAATACCGACGCCGAGGTCGAGTACGCGATCGCGCTCTTTAACGGCGAGGGCGTTGCCAAGAACGAGCAGGCGGCCGCCGCTTTGTTTCGCAAGGCGGCGCTCAAAGGCAGCGCCATCGCCCAGGACCGGCTGGCGCGCATCCTCGCCACCGGGCGCGGCGCCCCGGCCGACCCGGTCGAGGCGACGAAATGGCACCTCATTTCCAAGGCGCGCGGCGAGACCAACCTCGTGCTCGACGACTTCGTCAAAATCTCGACGCTGCGACGCGCGCCGCCGGCGAGAAGGCAGCCAAGCCCTGGCTCGACGCGGTCAAGAAGCCGCCGTCGTAACGTAAGGAGTGTTGCATGCAAACCGAAAGCAATGCCGACAATACGCCCGGCACCGTGATCGTGCGCGAGACGCGTCGCGGACGATTTCAGCAGGAGATCGTCGTTGGCAGGCACCATCTTCTCGCCGACGAGCCAGCGAATGTGGGTGGCCTCGACAGCGGTCCGGGGCCGTACGATTTGCTGCTTGCGGCGCTCGGCGCATGCACGGCGATGACGCTGCGTCTGTATGCGGATCGCAAAAAGCTCCCTCTGCTGCGGACGCGGGTGCGTCTGCATCACAGCCGGATCTACGCGACCGATTGCGCCGAGTGCGACACCAAGGCGGGCATGCTCGACCGCATCGAGCGTGCGATTACTCTCGAGGGCGATCTTGATGCCGGACAGCGCGCGCAGCTCTTGGAAATCGCCGACAAGTGTCCCGTCCACCGCACGTTGAAGTCGGAGATTGATATTCGCACGACCGAGGAGACGGCGTCATAGCTGGGCGTTCGAAAGCCTGGAGCGCAATCGCTTCGGGGTTGAACCGATCGCGCCATGATCTTTTTGCAAAACCAGCTTCCCACTTTTCCGGATCATGCTCCCGTTGCGGCTGCTATGCGCTTGCCGCCGCGAGCATCTCGGCCACGTACTCCCAATTGACGAGGTGATCGACGAAAGACTTGAGGTAATCAGGGCGTCGGTTGCGGTAGTCGATATAATAAGCATGCTCCCAGACGTCGCAGCCGAGGATCGGTTTGGCGCCCTGGATCAACGGATTTTCGCCGTTCGCGGTCTTCATGACGATAATCCGGTCGAACTTCAACGCGAGCCAACACCAACCCGATCCGAACTGCGTGACACCGGCCTGAATAAAATCTTCTTTCATCTTCGCAATCGAACCGAGATCGGCCACGATCCGTTTTTCCAGATTTACCGGCATCCTATCGCCGCCGCCCCCCGGCTTCATCCATTTCCAAAAATGGACGTGATTGTAGTGCTGGCCGGCATTGTTGAAGAGGGTTGGATTTCTGAAGAACGAGCTCTTGACCACGTCCTCGATCGACCGTCCTTCGAAATCGGTTCCTTTCATCAAGTTGTTGGCATTGTTGACATAGGCGAGATGATGTTTGTCGTGATGAAATTCGAGCGTCTCGCGCGACATGAAAGGTGCGAGCGCATCGTACGGATAGGGAAGCTCGGGCAGCGAGAACGGCATCGATTTTCTCCGAACAGAGCGCAGCCGCTTCAGGTTGAATGGATTGCGCTCGGCTTTCCTTAGTGGAGCATGATCTCTTCGGAAAACCGGTCTCCATTCTTCCCGATCATGCTCCGGACGATTGCGCAATCAAACACCTGATTGTTGGGCTCGCGCTGAGAACGGCCGCACCGGCATAAGCCTTTTGCCCAAGACCACGGCTGGCGGAAGTCGCCTTCACTTCTTGGCCTGAAGCGCGTCATTTCCCCCTTTTGTCGGCCGCTTCCCCAGCTTGTTTTCATCGGCAATGGCGCGGTCGATCGCCTCGATCGCGGCTTGGGCCTCGACGAAATGACGGCGGGTGTTGTCAGAGACGGGCCCGCGGTGACCCTCCGCCAACGCATCGGCCAGTTTGCGTCGCGCCTCGACCGCGAGACGCCTCGCCTCCTGCAACTTCTCCAGTGGGTCAGTCTTGCGTTCGTCAGCCATATCCCAAGCGGCGATCAGCCGCCTCCGAGCCAGCAGATATTTTGCCACCCAGTGTGCCACCGGATAGAATGGAAACAAGCTGAATTATCGGCAAACGGGATCGCTGCCGCCAGATCTGTCGGGGCAATCCGAAGTTGTCGCCGCGCAGATGCGCTCGTCTGACAATCCTCGGCACCGTCGCGTTCGCCTACCTGGTAATCCTGCCTCCCGTACGCCAAGCGTGTCTTCTGAAGTCGTGGATTTCTGAAAATCGTAAAGCAAATGACTGCCACACGCCCGACGCGTCTTCCGAGTTCACGGGGTCGATAACCGCGGAGCCGGGAAGGAAAGATGTCGAATTCTGGCGATCTCTTCGAGATGCGGCGTCTTGAGGCGTTGAGCAACACCATTTTTGGCGTCGCCATGGTGCTGCTCGCGTACCGTTTTCCCACGGCGCAGTTTCCGAGCGCGCCAGTTTGGTCAACGATCTGGGCCGCCTACCACCCGCAAATCATCGCCCTCGTGCTCAGCTTCGTCGTGGCGGGGATGTTCTGGTTGGGCCACCAGCGCCGGTTGGCCTACGCGCCGCTCGCGAACCGGTGGGTGATCTACTGCAACCTGCTCTTTCTCCTCTCGGTCATCGCCTTACCCATCACCACCGGACTCTACGCCACCTATATGTTTGACGCTCGCGACGTTGTCGTCCTCTATTGCGGGCATTTGGCGGTGATGAGCTGTTTGAACCTGATCCTGTGGCTTCTCGCCAGTCTGCCGCGCGGTGAACCGGACCGGGCCGCCTCGTCGATCTTCGCCACCGTCATCTTCATCACCGCAACCTTGGTCGCATCAATCGCGTGGCAATCTTATGCCGTGCAACTGATACTGTGCAGCGCCTTCGCGACGCCGGCCATCGATACAATCGTGGCGTCGCGCAAAGACCATGACCGGGAGTGAGGCCGCGGTTGGTGGAATCATGAGCGGTGCGCGGACGATGCCGCGCTAAGTCCGCTTACAGCCCAAGAGCGCAAGCTCCGCCATTCCCCTGCTTCGCATTTGTGATAATAAATGCAGGTCTGGACCACGCGGTTCGCATGAGCGAGCTAAAAATGCAACAGGTATTGCGCTACCATCCGCTCTTGGTGACGCTGCATTGGCTGCTGGCCATCCTAATTATCGCGGCGCTGTTCGTGGGGTACTTCCTGCTCGCATCGATGCCGAACGCCAATCCGGAAAAGATCCGCATTTTGATGGCGCATATGTCGGTCGGCATGCTGATTCTGGCTTTGACGATCATCCGCTTCGTTGTGCGGATGCTGACCTCGCGACCACAGGCAGCGACCACCGGCTATCCCATGTTGGATCGGCTCGCGCCAGTAACGCACTATGGCTTTTATGTTTTGATCCTGTTGATGGTCGGGAGCGGCTACGCGACCGCGATTCTCGCCGGTCTCAACAGAATTGTGTTTCAAAAATCCGGCGAGCCGCTGCCGCCCAGCTTCGACGTCTATCCGAGCTTCATTGCGCACGGCGCTATCGCGGCGCTGCTTGCAGCCTTCATCACGCTGCACGTGCTCGCCGCGCTCTATCATCAGTTCATCAGAAAGGACCGACTATTTCGGCGGATGTTTTTCGGACGGCGTGCGGTCACTTCGCCAGCAGATCGTTGAGCATCACCTCAAGGCGCGCGTCGAAATAGGCCTTCCGTTCGCGGCGGTGGGTGGCCAGCATCACCCACGGCGGTGGGTCATGAGCGGTGCCCGAACGATGCCCGCGTCACGCCCGCTTACAGCCGAAGGGCGGCGCAAGAGCGGACATTCCTCTGCTTCGCATTTGTGCCAAACGCGCCGCAAGACCCCAGAGCTGTGCGGAGTAAATGGAGTTCGTGTGCCACCGCGAATGATCCTCGCGCAACGCACCGTTGATGCGGGGAAGGAAAGTCGGCCCCCGGTCATGTGGCGCGAAAGGCCAGACTTCCTAAGGGCGGCATGTACCCTGACACTTGAGAAATTCGGCATTGACGCGATTTACGCAATCGCTTTGCTGCAGCAAATTGCCGGACGTCATGCATGCTGCAGAATCTCGCTTCTGATTGCTGGCACAAACGCTGCAGCTCATCGGTAGGATGCAGCCCCCTGCCGTGCAGGTGGCGCCCGGATTGCAGCATGTCCCGGCCGCATTGCAGCAAACCTTACCGGCAGGGCAATACTTGACGTTATTCCCGCTGCGAGAGCAGATCACCGCCCCCGGTGGCACCTGCTGCGCCTCAACGCTGCTGATAAGTGCGAACACGCCAATCAAGATGGCAACGATACGGATCATGCGCTTCCCCCCCACCGCGTTGTGTCGATATTCGCTTAATAAAGCGATTTGGACAACATCGAAGCCGATGCTCTAGGATACAATTTTACGCCACATGAAAGGCGGCTGTATGACCGTTCCATCCTACGGGCCTCCCCACGCCGGAAAGGGGACGCGACAGTGAGCCATCTATCTCTTTTGCAATTACCGCCGCAAAAAGCCGAAGACCCCTCCGCACCATTCGCTCGGCGAGGAGGCCGGCGCGCGGGCCCCTACATTCCAATCGGGTCAATCTCTCGCGAAATTCGATGTCCGCGTGAGTCAATGCCCTGGCGGCGGCGAAGCGGTTCTCACGGCGTGAACAGATGGTCGACGAGGACGCTGATGGCGACGCCGGCGAGCGCCGCAGTGATGCCGATCGAAACGGTCTCGGCGACCGTGCGAAGGATTGCGCTTGGCGATTTGCGCGCGGCCAACGCCGAGCCCGATCAGCAGGACTACCGTGACGGCCGCGGAGATGATCCTTGCCTGCAAGACCGGTACGAACACGAATGGCAGGATCGGGACGGCGGCCGCGAGAAAGTCTGCAAACAGCATCCACAGCGCCTGCTCCAGGGGATTGAACGGCGTTTCCCGCGCGCCCTGCAGGGCGAGCAGCAGCCCGCCGACGGCCTTGGGGTCATTCTGCACGGCGACGGCAAGCGCGTCGGATTGCTCCGACGTGAGGCCGGCCTTGGCGAGGCGGTGCGCGAGCGACGTGGCGGAGCCCGCCGCGGCGGGCAAGGCCGCACGGGCGGCATCGGTCTCGTCGCGCGTGGTCTCGACGTCGAGATAGGCGCCGGCCATCATGGAGACGGCCGCCGCCGCGGCACCGGAGGCCCCGGCGATCAGCACCGTCTTGGCGTTGGTCGTCGTGGCGGCGACGCCGAAGATCAGGCCGAAGATGGAAACGGTTCCGTCTTCCATCCCGAAGACGATCGTCCCGGCCGAATTGCTGAACGAGCGGCGCAGCCATTGCAGGATTGGGCCGATCTGCATTTCGTTCGTCCCTTCTCTCTCCGGACGTGGAACGGCGGCCTCGCAGATGATCGTTGAAGTTCGCTTGCCGCCTCCACCGATGCCCAGAGCGTGACCCGGAAAAGTAGAGACCGGTTTTCCGACAAGATCATGCTCCACTAAGGAAAGGTGGAGCGCAATCGATTCGACCTGAAGCGATTGCGCTACAGGGGCGCCGGCTGTCCAATTTTACCGCTCATGCTCAAAGACGATAGCCTTGCCGCCCTGGATTTGCCGCGGAATTCAGAGAGACGGGCGTATCGTCAGGCCGATTGCGGTGGCGGCAGAAAATCCGAAGTCGCATCACGAGCGACTGCCACGTCACTGTCTTTCAAACGGCTCGGCTGTAGTTCGCCAGTAGCCTCAAGAACCGGATACGCGACGGAGCATATATGCGAGTGAATACGCTTGAGATCCCGCAAAATGTCGAGGTGCAGCGAACTCGTCTCTATGCTCTCGGGTCGTCCTTCACGGAGCCGCGCCAGATGCTTTTCCGCATAGCCGAGCTCAAGGTTTCTCAGCTGGGCCTTTTCCTCTATTAGCGTGCGGGCGATTTTTGCGTCCTCGTTGAGGAACACGCTGAAGGCAAGTTTCAAATTTTCAATGATGCGCTTGTGGAACGCCTCGAGCTCAGCAGCGCCGTCCTTCGAGAATTCGTACTTATGCTTGATCTTCTTATTGGCAAGCTCCATTAAATTCTTATCGATGATGTCACCGATATGTTCGAGGTTGATGGCGAAAGAAATTATCTCCATGGCACGACGCCCGTCCCGGTCGTCGAGGCTTTCACGGGTTACCTTGGTGACGTAAAGCTTAATCGCCTCGTCCAATCGATCGACGATGTTGTCCATGCGCGAAACTTCGGCAACGAGCTTGCGGTCATTGGTCATTAAGGCCGTCATCGCCTTGCGCAGCATGTCCTCGACGACATCGCCCATGTGCAGCGTCTCCCTTGCCCCACAGGCGAGCGCTACGGACGGGGTGTTGATCGCGGCCTCGTCCAGATAAAGGGGAGCTGACAGGTCGGGTCGTTTTGCCGGCTCGGGCAGCAGCCGCGTCAACAGAAACGCAAGGCCGTCCAACAGGAAGATAAAGACCACCGCCAAGACTACGTTGAATGCGGTGTGGAAGTCGGCCGCCATGCGGGCGGGATTGTGATCAAGTCGCGTCAAGAGGTCGGCGATGGGCTGCAGGAACGGCAACGTCAGTGCGATGCCGACCAGGCGGTTGATGAGGTTGCCGAGCGGAACACGGCGGCTGGCCGCGTTAGCGGAGCTGCTGCCCTCCAGCAGCGGGTTGATGGCGCTGCCGAGATTGGCGCCAAGGACGAGTGCCAGCGCCGCGATCGGAGTCACGAAGTGTGAGTAGGCAAGCGACATGACGAGCAGGACCACCGCAGCGCTGGAATGAGCCGCCCAGGTGAGCGCGGCGGCGATCACGACGCACAGGATCGGCTCGCCTGTGATCGCGGAGAGAAGTGTGCGGACGCTCGGCGCGTTCTCGGCTGGAGCCAAAGTATCCAGCAGGATATGCAGCGACAGCAGCATGAGGCCGAGCCCGATGGCCACGCGGCCGAGGTCGCGGGTCAGGGTCCGGCCGCCGAAGTTGAATGCCAGCAAACCGACCAGGAACAGAACGGGCGCGACCGCCGAAATGTCGAAAGAGAGGACCTGAACGATCAACGTCGTGCCGATGTTAGCCCCGAGCATAACCGCGAGCGCCGGGACGAGATCGACGAGGCCGCGCGCCGCGAAGGAGGTCATCAAGAGACCGGTTGCGGTGCTGCTTTGCAGCAGCGCGGTCACGCCGATTCCGGACAACAGCGCGAGGAACCTGTTGCGCAGCGCCATGCCCAGCACACGCCGCAGCTCTGAGCCGAAGGCGCGCATGATCCCGCTGCGGACCATGTGCAGGCCCCACAGGAGCAAGGCAACTCCGCCCATCAGATCGAGAAGAACGATGCTTCCCATCAACCTTCATCCTCGCCTTTGTCGCACCGGCCGGGCATCGGCACGCGGATCGCACGCACAGCCGAAGCGAAGCGTTGCGTAAATAGACCGAACGGGCAACTAGTTCCACCCGATGGTCGACGCCGCGACGCCTGTGTAGGGTCCGCGGGTGCAAAGCTTGGTCTTCGTCGCTGTTCTGTTTGCCGCCGCATGCCACGCGGGGTGGAACGCGCTCATCAAGGTCGGCCTCGATCCCTTATCCACCACCGCCTTGATCGCCATCGGCGCCGCGGTGGTGAGCTTCGTCTGTCTGCCGCTTGCCGGCATGCCGGCGCCCCCGGCATGGCCGTGGCTTGCTGCTTCGGCGATCATTCATCTTCTCTATTTTGCCGCCTTGATCGAGAGCTACCGCACCGGCGATCTCGGCCAGGTCTATCCGATCGCGCGGGGCTCCGCCCCGTTGATGACAGCGATCGTCAGCGCCGCATTCGTCGGCGAACATCTGAGCCCGCTGGGCTGGAGCGGAATCGTGACGCTTGCGGCCGGCGTGCTGCTGTTGTCGGCGCGCGGCGGCCGCGACATCGTGCAGCTTGATCGCCGCGCCGTCGGCTATGCGTTGCTGACCGCACTTACGATCTGCGCCTATTCGGTCACCGACGGGATCGGCGTGCGTCTGTCGCAAAATCCGCCGGCCTATGTGCTGTGGCTGTTCGTCGCCAGCGCGGTGGCCCTTGCGCCCTATGTCCTGTGGCGCGACCGCAGCGGCGTAACGGCGGCGCTGCACCGGTTCTGGCTGCGCGGCCTCGCCGGCGGCGCGCTGCAGGCGCTGTCCTACGGCCTTGTGCTCTGGGCCATGACGCTCGCGCCGATCGCCCTCGTCGCCAGCCTGCGCGAGACCGGCGTTCTGTTCGGCGCCATGATCGCGGTCTTCGTCCTCAAGGAACCGCTGCGGACCACGCGTGTCGCGGCAGCCGTCTTGATCGTATTCGGGCTGGCACTGATCCGCGCGCAGTGACCTGGAGAATGACAGCCCAGCCGCGCCCCGCGCGTCGCCCGATGCTGCCACGGCCAGCCTAGAGCCTCGGCCTTTGTGTTCGGCCGGGTCGCTTCGAATTTCCCGGGCGTCAGAGTCGTCGGATCAGTTGCAGGATGAGCAACAGGACGACCGCGCCGATGAAGGCGTTGATGATGGCGGCGATGATGCCGCCGCCGATCAAGATGCCGATTCGCGGCAGCAGCCATCCGGCGATCACGGCGCCGATGATGCCGACGATGACGTCGCCGATCAGTCCGAAGCCGCCGCCTTGGACGGCCAGGCCGGCGAGCCAGCCGGCGACGCCGCCGATGATGAGCCAAATGATGAGGCTTCGCACGTCCATGTGTTCCTCCCTTAAAGCGAGTTCTCCCGTAAAGCTTCGCCCATGCCTGTCACTGTCGGCTCATTCGGGTCGCGCCGCGGCCGGCATGGGAACGCGCGGCACGTTCACCCCAGGATCGCGCGGCGGCGCTCGAGGCTCGCCGGCGGCCAAAGCTTGCCGGAATCGTAATAGGCGTCAAACGTAGGAGCGCCTTCCGGCACGGCGACCCAGGGCAGCTTGCTGCGGACATAGATGTGCACGTCCGGCGGCAGCGCCGCCGGATCGTCGAGCGTGCCGACGCGCACGAACAAGAGCTCGGAACCGGCGGCATAAACGCTCCAGAGCGCGACCCCGCAGGCGGGGCAGCGATAGATGTCGTGCGGGCCGCCGCTGTCGGTCGGCACCGCGACCGGTTCGGGCTTGCCGGACAGGAGCGTCACCCGGTCGGCCTCGATCAGCGCGTTGAGCACGAAGGCACTGCCGGTTTGCCGCTGACAATTGCGGCAATGACAGCAATGCACGAACATCGGCGGCGATAAAAGCCGATAGCGAACGGCGGCGCAGGCGCATCCGCCTTGCAACGCATCAGTCATTCGCTTCCTCCATTGCCGGACTCACGACGTCGTGACCAGATGACGCTCGTGCCGAGCGCCGATCACGCCGTCGAGCCAAGCGATCAGATCGCGGGTCACCTCCTCGCGATTGGTTTCGTTCAGGCTTTCGTGCCGGCCGTCCTGATAGACCTTGTGCACCACCTCTTTGATCCCGGCGGCCCGATAGGCATCGACGAGTTGCCCGATATTGTCGCTGACCGGATCGCGGCTGCCGTTGAAGATGTAGATCGGCAGGTTTTTCGGAATCCGCGCCTGCCGCGACGGCTTGGCGGTTTCGCGCACCGCCTGCAGCACGTCGATACAGAGCTGAACCCCGGACTCAAAACCGCACAACGGGTCGGCGATGTACTTGTCGACTTCGGCGTCGTCGCGCGAGAGCCAGTCAAACGGCGTGCGCGCCGGCGCGAACGGCTTGTTGAACGCGCCGAAGAACAGCGCCTGCATCAGCGGGCTGTGGCCGCGCGGACCGAGCCGCAGCCGCTCGAGACGCGCGAGCATGAGCCCGATCGGCGCGATCGGAGGCGGCTTGCCGTTCGAGCCCGACAGCACCGCGGCGGCGAGCGAGGCGCCGTGTTCGCTGATGAAATACTGCACCATGAAGGAGCCGAGCGAGTGGCCGAAGAGCACGATCGGCACGCCCGGATGCTCGGCCGCGATCCGGCGGTTGAGCAGCCAGAGGTCGTCGATGCATTTCGTCCAGCCGTCGCGCTCGGCGAACAGACCGAGATCGGCCGGCGTCCTTGCCGTGCGGCCGTGGCCGCGATGGTCGTCGGCGTAGACGGCGTAGCCGGCGCCGGTCAGCGCCTGCGCCACGCGGGCATACCGCCCGGCATGTTCGCCGAGCCCATGGACGATCTGCACGACAGCCTTGGGCGGCGTATCCGGAAGCCAGCGATAGACAAAGAGCGACACGCCGTCCGGCGTCGCCAAGCTGAATGTCGATGCCCGCACTTCTCGTCTCCCTCCGAGCCTAGTTTCGCGCGAAGAGTGTCGCACGCGACCCCCGTCGTCGTCGGATCATAACAAAATCGGCCTGCTTGTAACCCCGGGCGCGACGCGGACGCGGCTGCATAACGAAGTTAATGGACTCTAAACCGTTCAGCTTTAGCTTGATCATACAGTCGAGGAGGCCGGGCATGCACCTCTCTCAATCTGGCTCCGCCCGCCCGCAGAAATTTCGCCTTTCCGCGGCGGGAACCTTGGTCGCATTGGCCTGCTGCATTGCGGGATCGGCAGCGACGGCGCAGGCGCCCAAGACGTTGAAGCTCGGCTATATCCTTTCCACCCAGTCCCAGCTTGGCGCCGGCGCGGCCGCATTCGCCGAAGAAATCGCCAAACGCACCGGCGGGCGCCACCAGATCGAACAATATCCGAACGCGGCATTGGGCGGCGAGGTCGAAATGCTCAAGGCCGTGCAATTGGGCACGGTCGATCTTGCCTTCATCACCGGGGCGCCGCTGCCGAATTTCATTTCCGACATTGGCGTATTCAACATTCCGTTCCTGTTCCGCGATCTGAGCCATGCGCACGCGGTGCTCGACGGATCGATCGGGCGGTCCTATTTGACGCGGTTTCGCGATAAAGCTCTCGTCGCCTTGGCCTGGGGCGAAAATGGAATGCGGCATTTGACGAACTCAAAGCGCGAAATTCGCACTCCCGAAGACCTCAAGGGACTGAAATTGCGGCTGCCGCAGTCGGATGTGATGCTCGAAGGATTTAGGGCGCTGGGCGCCGACGCAAGCCCGCTGCCGTTCCCGCTCGTGTATGGCGCGCTGCAGTCCGGAGAGTTTGACGGACAGGAAAATCCGATCGCAACGATTCAATCCGCCAAATTCAATCAGGTGCAGAAGTACCTGTCGCTGACCAGCCACGTCTACGATCCGGCGATTCTGTTCATGGCTGTCGACAGCTTCGACGCGCTTTCCGCCGCCGACAAAGACTCCTTTATCGAAGCGGCGAAGCTGTCGGGAGAAGCCTCGCGCCGGTTTGCCGCCGCGGCAGAGCGCGACGGGGTCGCGGAGCTGGCCCGGTCGGGCATGAAAGTCGTCGCCGATATCGACCGGGAAAAGTTTGCCGCCGCCATGGCGTCGGCAAATCCCAAGTTTGCGCAACGGTTCGGCGGCGACCTGATCGCGCAGATCCGCGACTATCATTAGCGGCCGGCCCGATGCGCGCGCGTACCATAGTGAGACGACTCAACCGGGTGCTCGGCTTCGACCGCCTGTCGATCCTGCAACGCATATTCGGCGGCATGGGCATCATCCTGCTGCTGCTGATCGCGCTGTCGCTCTATTCCTGGAGGACCATAACTGCGGTCTATGACAAGGCCGGATATGTCGATGCGAATGTGACCGAGGCCGCTGCAGTAACCCAATTTGCCGCCCGCGTCGGCGAAATGCGCGCGCAAGTGACCCAGTATGCTCTCTCCGAGCGCGACGGCGATCTGCAAGCCGCCCAGCGCGCCCTCGACCGGCTCGATAACGAAATTCAATCGGTGATGGACGCCTATGCCCGGACCGGGTCCGACAACGCTATCGTTGATGAGCTGCGGCAGCTTGCCGATCGATACCGCAATTCCGTGACCGCAACGATAAACGCCATCAACGCTCGGCGCGCCAGTGCCACGCAACTGACGCAAGCGGCAACGGAGCTGAATACGACGATCGCCGCAATCGTCGAAGCTCTTGCCCACGACGGCAACAACGCGGGCGCATCGGATGACGCCATCCGCTTGATGGAAGCGTTTCACGGCGGCAATGAGAGCGCGACGCGTTTGCTGTCGTCCCGCAACCCCGCGGATTCGGACACGGCACGCGTGAACCTGCAGGCCATGAACCGCGCGGTGCAGGCCTTGCAGGCGCGCGGCATCGACAATCGCCGCGTGCAGCGTTTCTTGCAGGCCATTGCCGAGCCCTTTGAACGATACCAGACGGCGGTCGACGGCCTGATCGCGGCGACCGAGCGGTTTCTGCGCATCGCAGCCGAACGAAACGACGCCACCGCGGCCTTGATTGATGCGGCCGATCAGATCCGCTTCGCGGCGACCGAAGCGCAGCTTGGCACGGTCAGTGGCATGATGATTGCCGTGGAATCGGCGCGTCGGCTCGAATACTTTGCCTCGGCGCTGGCAATCGTCTTCGGGCTCGTCCTGGCATTCGTCATCGGCCGAGGGATCGCTCGTCCCATTCAGCAAATCACCGCCGTGATGCGCAAACTCGCCGACGGAACGATCGACGTCAGCATTCCTCACGTCGGACGCCGCGATGAAATCGGGGCCATGGCCGAGGCCGTACGCGTGTTCAAGGACAACAAGATCGAGGCCGACAGGCTGACGGATGAAAACGAGAGCGAGCGCCGCAACAAGGAGCAGCGCGCCAAGAGTCTTGAGGGCTTGAACTGGCGTTTTGAGGCCACGGCGAGCGCGCTCACCTCGACCCTGGCATCCGCCGCTGCCGGTTTGAAACAAAGCGCGGAAGCGATGTTTGCCACGACCGAGCAGGCGGGACAAAGATCGGTGACCGTCAAGGCCGCAGCGCAACAGGCTTCCGCCAACGTCGGAACCGTTGCCCAGGCCGCCGAAGAGCTGTCGTCCTCGATCGACGCCATCGGCGACAATGCCACGCGTTCGTCAGCGCTGTCGGTCGAGACGGCAGAAGGCGCTCAACGCACCAACCAGGCTGTGCAGGACTTGGCGGAGAATGTGCAGGAAATTGAGAGGGTGATCAGCCTGATCAAGCAAATTGCTCAACAAGCCAATCTTTTGGCGCTCAATGCGACCATCGAAGCGGCGCGCGCCGGCCAGGCCGGGCGGGGCTTTGCCGTCGTCGCCGGCGAGGTGAAGTCTCTTGCCGGACAAACCGCCGGAGCCACCGAAGCAATCGAAGCGCAGATTTCAGGAATTCAAACGGTCACCGCAAACGTCGTCAGCGCGATCCACGGCATGGTGGCAAAGATCGGCCAAATGAACGTCATCGCCGGTTCGGTGGCTACCGCCGTCGAGCAGCAACGGATTGCAACCCGCACCATTGCGCAGAATGCGCACCAGGCGTTGGCAAGCGCGGTGGAAGTGGTGCACGCCATTGCCGTCGTCGAGGACGCATCCGCCGCGACCAAGAATGAGGCCAACCAGGTTCTCGACGCGGCGAGTCAACTGTCGCGGCAGTCCGACGACCTTCATGTCGAGTTCAATAAATTTATCGCCGGAGTTCGGGCCGCGTAGCGCTTGATCCGCATGACGGCTCAGTCGGGGCGCATCAAAGTCTATGCGTGCAGGCTCGAGGACACATTCGCGGCCGGGTTGGTGAGATAGCCGTCGGCATGGCTTGTACGAGTTTCGGAATCAAAGGAGACACCGGCAAATTTATGTTTCTACTTTGGATGTGACGTTCCCATCGAGCTTACCGCTGGATTGTAGGAACTTCAGATCCAGCGCAGCAGGCGACGTGACATACTTAGTTTGAAGACGGCAACGCTGACAATGTTTGAGCGCGGCGGCGGACGCCGATGTAACGCATGGTGCCGTATTGTATCAAGAATAGGGCGAGCTTGCTGAAAATGCCGTGGAACGACATGAACGACGACCAAGTGACCACACTGAAATTCAGAGCGATGATCACGTTCAGCGCGGCTGAAAAGAACATCAACCCGGACCAGACAAATCCGAAGATACGGCCAACGTCCGGAACCACTTGCATGGCGATCGGTGGCAGATAGCGATTCATCCACCCCGGTTTCAGCATCACCACCCCGACGACAATATAGATGAGACTCGGCTTGATCATGACAAAGCGCGGATCTCCGGTGATCAGCGTAATGCCGCCAAAACCCACCACCAAGAAGAGGCTCATCCACTGCATCGTGTCGATCGGGCGCTTACGCGCGAACTCCCACCCGATCTGGGCGACGCCCAATGCTATGCCGAGGGCAACTGCAAGAGGGACGCTCTTGGTCAGCAAATAAAAGGCGAGGAAAGCGAACGTCGACGCCAAGTCGAGGAGGAGTAGCTTCCCCGCCGCGAATAAATTCTTCATCGGACCGTCAGCTCATGTCAGATGCAGCGACCGATCGCGCAGTGCCCGGCGACACACGCGGAAGAACCGGCCGTTTGCGAGCGTAGCACGAAGAGGTCTTCCTCTGCGCCGGATTTGCGACGTCTCAGCAAGGCCAAAGGCGGAAGTCGCGGATCCTTCGTTCTCTGCTTCGCGCTGGGACTTTTCGCCGGGTTCGCTCCCGCGTCCTAGCGCGCCGCGCATGACGCCGCTGAGCTTAAGCGCATAGTGGGCGGCGAACCGCACGACGGCCTGGAACACCTATACAAGGCGCTCCATGCCACTTGCGCCTTCCCGCTGCCGTCGGGCCACCAACGGGCGAGAGAAACCGACACGCCAATTCGAGTCGTTCGACTGGCGGCTCGACTCAGCTGACCCTCGCCACCGATTTCGCGCTATCGAGTGCTTTGCGTATTCTTTCCGGGGTAATCGGCAACTCTTTGATCCAAACTCCGGTCGCGTTGGCGATCGCGTGCGCCACCGCCCCCAGCACCGGCAGGGTGGTACCCTCGCCGATCTCCTTGGCGCCAAAAGGACCTGCCGGTTCGTAAGAATCGGCAAAGCCGCTGAAGATCTCCGGCGCATCCTTGATGGTCATCATCAGATAGCCGTGAAGATCCGGATTCAGGATCCGTCCTTGTTTGTCAAACAGGACTTCTTCCATGATCGTTTCACCGGCGCCCATGACAATGGCGCCCTCAACTTGGCCGCGGGCCATCTGCGGATTAATCGGCGTGCCGCAGTCGTGGTAATCGGTGAAACGTTCGATCTTGACCTTGCCTGTTTCCAAATCCACTGCCACTTCGCAGACCGAACTGCCAAAGGAATAGGCTGGACTGGTGCCGACGGTCGCCCCTTTATAATCGCCTCCCAATCCGTCCGGCGGCTTGTAGCAGCCGGTTCCCACTAGAGGGCCCTTATCGTTGAAATATTTCCGTGCGACCTCCTCCCACGGGACACTCTGGTTTTTCCCGGCGGCGAACATCTTTGCATCTCGCGCGACCACTTCCGATACGTCGCATTCCAGCATGGCCGCCGCGTAAGGTTTCATGCGCTCGACGACATCGAGGCCCGCTCGCGCCACCGCGTGCCCGCCCATCAAGGTAATGCGGGATGAGTAGGCGCCGAGGTCGATCGGCGCGATGTCGCTGTCTTCGCTGTGGATGCGCACACGTGAGGCAGGAATGCCGAGCGCTTCGGCGCACATCTGCACCATCACCGTATTCGCCCCCTGCCCGATGTCGGCCACTCCGATCATCAGGATGGCCGCCATGCCATCCTCGGTGACCCTAACAACGGCATTGGCGTGCGGGAAAATCGATTTCTTCTGGAACGGCTCGCGCCCTTTCTCGTGGGAAAGCTGGACTTGACCGCGATAGATGGCGTAGCCCGAGCCAGAGACGAAGCCGCCGCAACCAATTCCGATGCCGCGACCTTTGGGCAGCTTGCCGAATTTTTGCTTCCAGCCGGATTTTTCGCGTACCGCCTCGAGGGTGGCGCGAAATTCGCAGCTGCCGATGTCGAGATCGTTGACGGTCCGCGTGTTGGGATCCATCGCATTGCGCATCCGGATCTCGATCGGGTCGATCCCCAGCTCTTCGGCAATCATGGTGAGCAGACACTCGAAGGCGAAACGCGGGTGCGGCACGCCGTGGCCGCGAAATGCGCCGCAAGCGGGCCGGTTGGTCACCACGCGAACGCCTTTGTATTTGAAATTGGGAATGTGATAGAGCGTCGGCATCATGTTGCCGGCATAGTAGGTGGTGGCGACGCCGAACGAGGAATAGGCTCCGCCATCGAGGTGGATTTCACTTTCAAACGCCTTGATCTTGCCGGTGCGATCGACGCCAAGCTTGTACTTCATGTACTGCTTGTGGCGCCCGCGGCCGTGCAGCAGCATCTCTTCGCGCGAATATACCATCTTGACGGGACGTCCCGTCTTTTTGCTCAGGATGGTCGCGCAAAGGTCGAGCGGCGAAGTTTCCGCCTTCGCCCCGAACCCGCCACCGACGGTTGGGCGGATGATGCGTATCTTGCCGAGCGGCAGGTGGAACACATGCGCCAACATATACTGGACGTAATGCGGCGCCTGCGTCGACGAATACAACACGAGCGTACCGTCGCTGTCCCACGTCGCGATGGAGGCATGCGGCTCCATCGGCTGCTGATAAGTGTGGTTGCCGACGAAAGTCTCTTCCCGGATGTAGTCGGACTCGGCGAAACCCTTTTCCAGGTCGCCATGAACTTGATAGACGGAAGTATTGATGTTGCCTCGATACCTTTCGTGAATCTGCGGCGCTCCTTCGGCAATGGCCTCGAACGGATCGAGTATCGCCGGCAGTTCCTCGTAGTCCACCTCGATCAAGGAAAGCGCTTTTTCGCAGGTCTTCTCGTCGACCGCGGCAACCGCCGCCACCTTGTCACCGACATGGAGGACCTTGTTTTTGGCCAGTACGTATTCGTCGTAGCGCGCCGGCGAAACGCCGTATTGCGTATCCGGCACGTCGTCTCCGGTGATCACGGCCAGCACGCCCGGCAAGGCCATGGCTTTCGCGATGTCGATCCGCCTGATCCGACCGTGGGCGATGGGCGAGCCCAGAATCTTCCCGTGCACCATGCGGGGCAATGAAACGTCGGCGGTATAAAGCGCCCGTCCGGTCGCCTTGTCGACCGCGTCGAGGCGCGGAATAGAGGTTCGCACGCTGGTGAAGCGAGTATCCTCGGGAACGACCTCCGTCTTGCCGCAAGTTCCGTCGTCACGGTAATTCTCGCACCGCTGCACCGCGCGAACAATTCCGGTATAGCCGGTGCAGCGGCACAGATTGCCCGCCAGACCATCCTTGATTTCTTCCACGCTGGGACGCGGGTTCTTGTTGAGGAGCGCCGTCGAGGACATGATCATTCCAGGCGTGCAGTAACCGCACTGGATGGCCCCCTCGTTGACGAAGGCTTTCTGGATGGGCGCCAGCTCGCCATTGTGCGCCAAGCCTTCGATGGTCGTGATCTCCCTGCCTTCCATGTCGCTGGCGAGAAGCAGGCAGCTGTTCATCGGCTCGCCATCCACCAACACTGTGCACGCGCCGCAGTCGCCCAGATTGCAGCCTTTCTTGGTGCCGGTCAGGCCGAGCGTATCGCGTAGCACTTCGAGCAACGTCTCGCCGCCGGTGGTCATCACTGCGAACGGCCGTCCATTGACGTTCAAGGTGCGTGTGGCGGTCATTGTTTTCACCCAATCGCCCGCTTGTTGGCGGTCATAAGAGCGCGGCGGGTCATGATGCCCACCAGGTGACGGCGATAATCCGAGGTGCCGCGAAGGTCGGAGATCGGCTCAGCGGTCTCGACGGCCGCCGCCGCCGCGCGGTCGAGAGCAGCTTCGTCCAAGGGCTTGCCTGCCAGCAGCTGTTCCGCGGCTGCCACCATCTTTGGCGTGGATGCGACGGCGTTGAGGCAAATCCGCGCCTCGCCGATTTTGCCGTCTTCGCGCAGGGCGAGAGCGACGGCCACGGCCGCGACGGCGATGGCATTGGCTTCGCGCAGGCCAAACCGCGCATAGGCGGCGCCAAATCTTACCGGCGGATCGGGGACGAATATTTCGGTCAGGATCTCATCATCGCGCCGCACCGTTTGCCGCGGGCCGACAAAGAAGCTTTCGATCGGCATGACCCGCTGCCCCTTGGGTGACCACAATTTGACCGTGGCACGCATGACCGTTAGCACCGGCGGCATGTCGGCACAGGGGACGGCACCGAAGATGTTGCCGCCCACGGTTCCGAGGTTGCGAATCTGTGGACTTCCCATTTCCCGTGCCGCCTCGGCAAGCACCGGAAACCGCTCGCGGATGGCGGCGGACGTCGCCACCTGGCTGAGTGTGGCGAGTGCGCCGATCCGTATCCCGCCGTCTATGGGCGATATCCCCCGCAAGGCCGCGATGCGGTTGATGGAGATCACATGACCCACCCGGTAGCGGTCGGTCTTGAGGTCGACCACAAGGCTGGTGCCGCCGGCAAGAAATCGCGCGTCCGCACCCCAGCGCGCCATCAGCTCCGACGCCTGTTGCAGCGTGGAGGCTTCGTGCACTTCCGCTTGCGATAAGATCACGACGGTCCCTCCCCAGGATCCGGGTAAGCAAATACGCTCAACCCGGCGTCAGCCTGGTTGCTCGCGATGCGACATCATTACGCTGGAGACTGCCCGCTTGCGGTCCCCCGATCAGGTTCCCAGCGTGAAGGACAGCACGAGCGCGTTGGACGTGATTTGATATACGTCAAATCGCCAAGCAAAGTGTCAGTGGCGACAAGCGGAAGGCCGCAACCGTCCCGTGCTGTGAGGGAGATAATCTCCGTCACCTGGAAGGTCGCTCCCGGCGCGAATCTATCCGCCGAGCTCATAGGCCAAGTGAGCCGGGTTGCCATTGGTAATGTCCACCTGCAGCAATTCCGGCACCTCGTAGCAGTGGTTTGCCAAGAGGTACTCTTTGAGCTTGGGAAAGAGGTCCCTTCTTCCTTTAATCAGCAGAAGGAACTCCTTTTGCTTCTTGAACTCTCCTTCCCAGTCATAGACGCTCGATACTTCGGTGATCTGAACGCAAGTGGCCAGCTTGCTCCTGATGATACCCTCGGCAAGGGTCTCGCCTTCTGCGCGGTTTGCGCACGTTGTCATGACCATCGAATAATCCATGACCGACCCCCGCTTAAGATCGAACTCTAGACCTCTAGGCCCCCGTGGCTCTCGCCCGTTGCCGGCTGCAACGGAGTCCGTCTCGCGATGATCGTGACGGTGCGGCCACTGTAATGCAAAGAACTCCTCCGCGTTATTAATGCCCTGCATTGATTTGCGTCAAAGAGCGCTCCAATTTTTTTGATCTCGTCGCCCGGCTCTTGCGAGTGTCGCCTCTAACAAGATCGCGCGCCCCCTCCACCATTCTGCGCGCGGTCCCCTTCCCCACGGAGTGGAAAAGGATGAGGGAGCGAGGCTTGACGCGGCCGGTCTTTGCGCCCTACCGCAGGCTGCCATGCCTCACTCCGCCGTGCTCAACGTCATGATCAAGGCCGCCTTCCGCGCCGGCCGCAGCCTCAAGCGAGATCTCGGCGAGGTCGAGAACCTGCAGGTGTCGCTCAAGGGCCCGCGCAATTTCGTCACCGCTGCCGACCGCCGCGCCGAGGAGATCGTGCGCGGAGAGCTGGCGAAGGCGCGGCCCGATTACGGCTTTCTCGGCGAGGAAGGCGGCGCCCGGCCCGGCGCCGACAAGAGCCACCGCTGGATCGTCGATCCGCTCGACGGCACTACCAATTTCCTGCACGGCATCCCGCACTTCGCCGTCTCGATCGCGCTTGAGCGCAATGGCGTCGTCGTCGCCGGCCTCGTTTACAACCCGGCGAATGACGAATTGTTCATCGCCGAACGCGGCAAGGGCGCCTTCCTCAACGATCAGCGCATCCGCGTCGCGGCTCGCACCCGGCTCGCCGACGCGATCGTCGCCTGCGGCCTGCCGCATTACGGGCGCGGCGACCTCGCCCGGGCGCGCAGCGAAATCGCGGCCGCCCAGCGCCACTTCGCCGGCCTGCGCCGCTTCGGCGCCGCCAGCCTCGACCTCGCCTGGGTCGCCGCCGGACGTTTCGATGTCTATTGGGAGCGCGATCTTTCGCCTTGGGACCTCGCCGCGGGCACGCTCATCGTGCGCGAAGCCGGCGGCTTCGTCAGCGATCTCGACGGCGAAGACGCGATCTTCGCCAAGGGCGAGGTCGCCGCCGGCAACGAGACCATGCACCGTGAGCTCCTCCGCCTGCTCAAGGAAGCCGGCAAGGCCGCGGCAAGGGAAGCGGAGACGGCGTAGGCCGGCGGCGTTTTTGCGCAGCCGCCGCCATCAGCCTGCCGCAAATGTTGCAGCAGGTCGCTCGGCGCGCTTTTGCAGCGAGGATCCGCCGGCCGGTTCGGCGCAGGCCGATGGCCGAGGGTCGAGCATGCATTTTTCTTGCGCGGCTTGTGTGCCATATTGCGCCGATTCTCCGGCGCCAAGCTTAAGGCCGATGGCGAGCGAACCCGATCAAGCGAACCTCTCCTCACCCCGCATCTTCCTCATCCGGATGCTGGTGTTTTTGATCCTTTGCGCGTTGATCGCCTTCGTGCTCCAGCGGCAGATCCTCAACGCCTTCATGGCCAATCCCTGGCTCAACGGGCTGATCATCGGCGTGCTGTTGATCGGCATCATCCTGTCGTTCCATCGCGTGATCCGGCTGTTTCCGGAAGTGTCCTGGGTCAACCGCTTCCGCCGCGCTGACCCCGGCCTGGCGCTGGGGCGCGAGCCGTCGCTGCTCGCGCCCATGGCCGCGATGCTCGGCGGCGAGCAGGCCGGGCGCGTTGCCATCTCGGCGCAGACCATGCGCGCCTTTCTCGACTCGCTGGGAACGCGGCTCGACGAGGCGCGCGACATTTCCCGCTATTTGACCGGGCTCCTCGTCTTCCTCGGACTGCTCGGCACGTTCTGGGGCCTGATCGAAACCGTGGGATCGGTCGGCAGCATCATCAACGGCCTGAAAGTCGGCGGCGATGCCGACACGGTGTTCGACGCGCTCAAGGAGGGTCTCGCGGCGCCGCTCGGCGGCATGGGCATCTCGTTCTCCTCCTCGCTGTTCGGCCTCGCCGGCTCGCTCGTCCTCGGTTTTCTCGACCTGCAGACCAGTCAGGCGCAGAACCGCTTCTACACCAACCTCGAGGATTGGCTGGCGACGAGGGTGGATGCCGGCGCGATCGAGGGCGGCGGCGCGGGACTGCCGGCGAACGTCACCGAGGCGCTGGAGCGGTTGCGCCTGTCGATCACCGAGGGAGGGCCGAGCAAGGCGTCGACCACCGCCATGGCGAACCTCGCCGAGGCGCTGCAGAGCCTTGTTCGCCACATGCGCGCCGAGCAGCAGATGATCCGCGACTGGGCGGACGCACAGGCCAAGGTCAACAACGACATCCGCCGCTTCATGGAAAAATTGGCGCGCGAGACGGTCCACAGATAGAGGACAAGAGGCGCAGCCATGGCGCTCTCCCGCAGCCGCCGCGACAGCGGCATGAACTACTGGCCGGGCTTCGTCGACGCGCTCTCGACGCTGATCCTGTCGATCATCTTCCTGCTCACCGTGTTCATGGTGGCGCAGTTCTTCCTGTCGCAGGAGGTCTCCGGCAAGGACACGGCGCTCGCCCGCCTCAACGCGCAGATCTCGCGGCTTTCCGAGCTGCTGTCGCTGGAGCGCACCGGCAAGGCCAATCTCGCGGACGAGATCGCGCAATTGCGCGCCTCGCTCACCTCGGCCGAAGGCGAACGCGACCGGCTGCGCGATGCCGCGGCGGGCGGCGCCAATGCCGGCACGGACAAGGCCGAGGTCGGCAAGCTCAGCTCGCAGCTCGACTTGGAAAAAGCCGCGACCGCGCGTGCCATCGCGCAGATCGAGATTCTCAATCAGCAGATCACCGCCTTGCGCCATCAGATCGCGGCGCTCGAGGAAGCGCTGGGAAGCTCGGAGCAGAAGCAGAAGGAGTCGCAGCTGCGCATCGCCGACCTCGGGCAGCGCTTGAACGTAGCGCTGGCGCAGCGGGTGCAGGAATTGTCGCGCTACCGGTCGGATTTCTTCGGCAGGCTGCGGGAAATTCTCGGCAACCGCCCGGACATCCGCGTGGTCGGCGACCGCTTCGTGTTCCAGTCGGAGGTTTTCTTCGACAGCGGCGCCGCGGTGCTGCGGCCGGAGGGCCGCGCCGAGCTCGACCAGCTGGCGAGCGCGCTGCTCGAGCTGGAAAAGAAGATTCCGCCGGAGATCAACTGGGTGCTGCGCGTCGACGGCCACACCGACACGCGGCAGCTCAACGCCACCTCGCCGTTCAAGTCGAACTGGGAGCTCAGCGCCGCCCGCGCCATTTCGGTGGTGCAATATCTGATCGGCAAGGGCGTCTCGCCGCAGCGGCTGGCGGCGGCCGGCTTCGGCGAGTTCCAGCCGATCGATACCGGCACCAGCGAGGAAGCCTTCAGCCGCAACCGCCGCATCGAGCTCAAGCTGACGGAGCGCTGAGCCGTGCGTCTGCGCCGCTACGAGGCGGGCGACGAGGACGCGGCGATCGCGCTGTGGCAGCGGGCCTGGCAGGCGGCCTACCCGCAGATCGACTTTGCGGCGCGGCTCGACTGGTGGCGCGAGCGCTGGCGCAACGAGCTCGTGCCGTCGGCCGAGATCCTGATCGCGGAGGCCTCGGCCAGCAAGGAGCACGCGATGATCGGCTTCGTCACCGTCGATCCGCGCACGCTCTATCTCGACCAGATCGTGGTCGCGCCGGAACGATGGCGCGCGGGAGTCGGCGCCGCGCTCATCGCCGAGGCCAAGCGCCTTTCGCCCAAGGGCCTCGACCTCGATGTCAATACCGATAACGAGCGCGCCATCCGCTTCTACGAGAGATTGGGATTTTCAATCGCCGGCGCCGGCGTCAATCCGATTTCCGGCAAGCCGATTCACCGCATGCGCTGGCGGCCGTGAGCACGGGGTGGGGGGGGAAATACGCGGAAACCGCGCATTTTCTTGACTATTAACGCGGTTTATGCAATGGGTGCTGTGCGGATTCGCGTTTCTGCGTCATGACGGGACTGGGCGGGGTCCAAACCCGCTCCAGTTCCGTTACTATCCGACTTGAGTGCGGCAACAAATGAACGAAGAAGTTTTTCTAAAAGAGGACCTAATATCCCTGCGGAGGGATTTGGGCCTCACACAACAAGAGATGGCCGAACATTTGGGGATGGCGCTGCGAAGCTATCAAGACATTGAGGCTGGCGTATCGAAATATAGATTCATTCACCGGCTCGCCGCGGAGCGTGTCGCTCTCGCAGTCGCCGTAGATCGCATGAAGCCCGAGTTGGTGCCACAGGCATTGCGAGACGACGCCGTTGAGCTAGTTCGCTTGGGCCAACTCACTCGCAATCCAGCGTTCGCCATAGACAGCGGCGCGAAGACGACTGCACAAAAGGTTGGTGAGAGGGAGCGAAACGCGAAATTTGAAGCGGCTTACGGCGTCGTGGGCGAACTAATCCTTATTACAACGGCACTAGATTATCAGCTCACCCACATTGTTATTCAGGTCTTGCACCTTACGGAATCGCCAATGCTGGAATCAGTGATTGCCACGTTAGACATGGTTCGCAAAATTGAAATGTTAAAGGCGCGCTCAAAGTACATTCATCAGCCAAAATGGCGCAAGTCGGTGCATTCTCATCTTGAGAAATTGGAACGAATACTGAAGTGGCGAAATATCGCGGCACATACCGCTCTTATTCCGGATGAAGAGCACGGCGCAGTCTTTGCTCCCGCTGCGGCAGCCAAATTGCTGAAGTCACTGCAAATCACAGAGGATGCAATAGTCAATAGAACTCCAATTGGTGATCTGAAGTTGATAATAAAACTTGCTGAATCAGCATTATATGATGGCGAGGTCATTCTCCAAAACTTTCGAAAGGTGAATACAGAATGGAAAAAGCGCTTCGGGAAATTAGAAATGAAGTGAATTGCGAGAAAAAAGTCTCGTCACAATTTAATGGCCACACAGGCCGTTGCCGCCGATCAAGCCCATGATTCCGCCGGCTCCAAATGCAAACAAGCTAAGGGATGTATTAAAAAGCTGTTCGGCAAATTTTGGATTTTCAAGCGCGAGCCAAAGTGCCACGCCGCCAAACGCAAGCGTCAATGAAAGCGCTGAAAAGAATACAATGAAGATCAACGTAGGACGCTGCATTTTCAGCCTCTCTCGATCTCCTTTGATCGACAGGGCCTCAGATGCATTCGGCGCATGCTGAGGGTCCTCTCGACCAGGTTGGCCAAGAAACCAGACCCTCAGTTCGCCTAAGTCGCTGCGGGCGCGCTCCCCTCGTCGAGAACGACCCCATTCAGCCAACTGAGCTGCTAAAGTTGAACTGTTACGCTTTCACTTGCCGTGCCCCAAAAGCTATAGCGACAAACCGGCTTCTGCGGCCTTCCGCGCTTATCGTCGCGGCCTTCCGCAATGGGGCTTACTCTTGCAAATAAACGTATGCAGAAGCGGGCGCGCGTGCAAGGCCGCCGATTCGAAGCGACCATCTCTTAGTACTTTGGCGCCTAGGCCCCCTCGAATTGCAGCTTCGCCAGCCGCGCGTAGAGGCCGCCGGCGGCGGCGAGGCTCTGATGCGTGCCTTCCTCGACGATGCGACCTTCGTCCATCACCAGGATGCGGTCACAGGAGAGCACGGTCGCCAAACGATGGGCGATCACGATGGTGGTGCGCTCCTGCATCAATTCGGCGAGCGCGGCGGCGATCTGCGTCTCGCTTTCGGCATCGAGCGAGGAGGTCGCCTCGTCGAGCAAGAGCAGCGGCGCGTCGCGCAGAATGGCGCGGGCGATGGCGATCCTTTGCCGCTGGCCGCCCGAGAGCGTGACGCCGCGTTCGCCGACCGGCGTGTCGAAACCCCGCGGCAGCGCGACGATGAAGGGAGCGGCATGCGCATGCTCGGCGGCGCGGACGACCTCGGCATCGGAGGCGTCCGGGCGGCCGAAGCGAATATTCTCGCGCACCGAGGTGGCGAACATCACGCTGTCCTGCGGCACGAGCGCGATGCGCCCGCGCAGCTCCGCGGGGTCGAGGTCCGAAAGCCGCACGCCGTCGAGCGTGATGCGGCCGCCGGTCGGATCGTAGTAGCGCAGCAGCAGGTGGAAGATCGTGCTCTTGCCGGCGCCGGATGGGCCGATGATGGCGAGTTTTTCGCCCGGCCGCACGCGAAACGTTACGCCGTAAAGCGTCGGCAAGCGAAGCCGCGTCGGATAGGAGAAGCGTACCTCCTCGAACGCGACTTCTCCGCGCGGCGGATAAGGCAGCGCCAGCGGATGCGCCGGGCGCACGATCGCCGATTTGATGGCAAGAATCTCGAACAGCCGCTCCGCCGCGCCCGAGGCGAGCGCGACCTCGCCGCCGATCTCCGACAGCGAGCCGAGCGCGGCGGCGGCGAGCACGGCGTAGAGAATGAATTGGCCGAGCCGGCCGGGCGTGATCTTGCCGCCGAGCACATCCTGGGCGCCGATCCACAGCACCACCACCACGCTCGCGGCGACGAGGAAGATGGCGATGGCGGTAAGGATGGCGCGGGCGCGGATCGAATCGCGCGCGGCGGCAAAAGCGCGCTCGACCGCATCGCGAAAACGCGCGATCCCGAGCCGCTCGTTGGTGAAGGCCTGCAGGACGCGCACCGCGGCGATCAGTTCGGCGGCGTAGGCCGAAGCGTCGGCGAGCGTATCCTGCGCGAAGCGGGAGCGGCGGCGAACGGCGCGGCCGAAGGCGTAGAGCGGCAGCACGATGATCGGGATCGCCGCGAGCACGAAAGCGGACAGGCGCGGGCTCGATACCACCATCATGACGCTGGCGCCGACGAACAGCACGAAGTTGCGCAGCGCAACCGAAACGGAGGCACCGACGGCGGCTTTGACCTGGGTCGTGTCGGCAGTGAGCCGCGAGATCACCTCGCCGGTCTTGGCTTCATCGAAGAAAGCGGGCGACAGCGAGGTGAGATGGGCGAAGACATCGCCGCGCAGGTCGGCGACGATGCGCTCGCCGAGCGTGGTGACGAGGTAGTAGCGCAGCGCGCTCGCCAGCGCCAAAACCGCCGCGACGCCGATCATGACCAGGAAATAGCTGTCGATCAGCACCAGGCCGCGCTCCGTAAAGCCGAAGTCGATCATGCGCCGCACCGCGATCGGCACGACGAGGGTGGTCAACGCCGCCAGAATCAATGCCCCGAGCGCCGCAGTCGCGCGCCAGCGGTAGCGCCTGACATAGGGAACGAGCGAGGCGAGCGGCCGCAGATTGAGCCTGCGCTTTTCCGCCGCTGCGCCTGGTTCCGCGCTCGCCGCGGGCGCCTCGCGCTCCGGTGCTGCGCTCGGCGATGGCGTCGCCGCAGTCAGCGTCTCCGCCGCGTCCTGTTCAGCGGTGTAGTTCATACGCCGCAACACCTTTTCGCCGTGGCGCCGTCAAACAGCCTCGCGACGGCGGCCGGACAATGCCCCGACAGCGAGCATCTGGCAACGTGCGCCAGCAGCGCAGGCGCGCCTTGTTTCCCCCCGGCCGCCGCGCTATAGAGCCGCCAAATTTTTCACTAGAGACAAGCGGCCAGCGGCACGTCGAAAGGACGCGGCGAGACAGTAAATGAAACCCGACACCCACCCCGATTACCACCTCATCAAGGTGGTCATGACCGACGGCACCGAATTCACCACGCGCACGACCTGGGGCAAACCCGGCGACACGCTGCATCTCGAGATCGATCCAAAATCGCATCCGGCATGGACCGGCGGCCAGCAGCACCTGGTCGACCGCGGCGGCCGATTGTCGCGCTTCCAGAAGAAGTTTTCGGGCTTCCTGAAGAAATAGCGGTCCGGGGACTCAGCGCCCGTCCTGCTCGAAAGCGGCCTTCAAGAGCCCTAACTGGCGCTCGACCGGATTGCCCGCCGCGACTTTGAGCGGCGGCGGCGCATGCATCGTCGCGTCGAGCCGACGCACCTCGGCCTGCAGCTTGACCGAGCGCGCGATCAGTTCCTGCAGCTTGGCGGGCAGGAGGGCGATGGATTTCGTGTCCCCCGGCTCGCAGGCCGCGAGCCTGACCTTGCTCTTTTCCTTGCTGGCCTGGGCGAGCGTCATCTCGCCTTCCTTGACCGCGCGGTGGAGCAGCAGCCAGGAGGCAAGCTGCATCAGGCGGGTGGTCAGCCGCATGCTCTCGGTCGCGTAGACCATCGCGGCGTTGCGTTCGAGCTTCTTGGACTCGTGCCGGCCGGCGCCGTCGAGATAGGTGGCCGTTTCCTCGACCAGCGCCATTCCGTCGCGAAACAGGGCCGCGAAGACCTGGGAACCTGCCAACCGCTCGCTGAAGGACACCGCCCCGGCGTCGCTCGAACGCTTGTCCGACATAGGTACGCCTTGGTACGCCTCACACGGGCGGCAGCATCGCCTGCCCCAGCGCTTGAGTCCAGCCGCCAGGCGGGGGAAGCGTCCGGCATGGTTTCCGAGGCCAGCGGCTGCGACCCGTGGCGATAAAAAAGAGCCGCCGTTGCCGGCGGCTCAAGGTGATAACAGGGAGGCGTCAAACAGAGTGGACAGGAGCCACTCGATGTCCAGAAGCTGGACAATATCCGTAATGAACGAGAAAGCTTAACGAAAGGTTAAGGAATCGCAAAAAGGTGCAAAATCTTCTTGCGGTTCTACCTTAGCCACCTTAGCCACCTTCCAGGGCGCCGCGACGCCGGCAATAATCGGCCAAAGCGCCCTATTTCTTGAAAAAGGCGCCCGCCGCCGTTTGCGAGGCGCGTTTTCGGGCCATTTCCGCTTCAAGCCGCGCGATCTCCTCCTTGAGCAGGCCGATGCGCTCTGAGAGTTCGCCGACTGAGAGCAGGGCCAAATCCTGTCCCATCTCGTGGGAGACCTTCTTCTTCGGCAGCTCGTCGGGGTCGATTGCAGGCATTTTGGCCTCCTCCCGCGATTAACTTATCGGCCCCAACCGCGGTTGTCACACCGCCTTGCGGCCTCTAAGACTGGCCGCCACGCTCGATTGCCGCCAGGCGCGAAAGCTCCTCCATGACCCTACCAACCTCCATGACGGTCATCGCAATCCGATCGCCCGGCGGCCCGGATGTGTTGACGGCAGAGCAACGCCCGGTGCCTTCGCCGGGTGCCGGCGAGATCCTCATCAAAGTGGCGGCGGCCGGGGTCAACCGGCCCGACGTCATGCAGCGCATGGGCCTTTATCCGCCGCCGCCGGGCGCGACCGATATTCCCGGACTTGAAATTGCCGGCGAAGTCGTTGCGCGCGGAACCGGGGTGACGCGTTGGAAGGAGACCGACAAGGTCATGGCGCTGGTCGTGGGCGGCGGTTATGCGGAATTCTGTCTGGCACATGAAAGCCACGCGCTGCCGGTGCCCGCCGGCCTTTCGTTGGTCGAGGCCGCGGCCGTTCCCGAAACCTTCTTCACGGTCTGGTACAATGTCTTCGAGCGCGGCCGGCTCGCTCAGGGCGAGACCTTGCTCATCCATGGCGGCTCTTCAGGCATCGGCACGACCGCGATCCAGCTCGCCCAAGCCTTCGGCGCCCGCGTCCTTACCACCGCCGGCACGCCGGAGAAATGTACGGCTTGCCGCAAGCTGGGCGCTGAAATTGCCATCAACTACCGGACCGAAGATTTCGTCGCCGCGACCAAACAGGCGACTGGCGGGCGCGGCGCCGATGTGGTGCTCGACATCGTCGGCGGCGATTATATCGACCGCAATTACGAGGCGGCCGCCGTTGAAGGCCGCATCCTGCAGATTGCGTTTCAGAGTTCCTCGCGCGCCAGTGTCGACTTCCGCCGGCTCATGCTCAAACGGCTCACCCATACCGGCTCGACGCTGCGTGCCCGATCGGTCGCGGATAAGGGGACTATCGCCCGCGCGGTCGAGGCCAAGGTACTTCCTCTGATCGCGGCGGGGCAGGTCAGGCCGGTGATCGATTCGACCTTCCCGCTGCGCGAGGCGGCCTCCGCCCACACTCGGATGGAGAGCAGTAAGCACATCGGCAAGATCGTCCTGACCCTTTGAAAAGACACAGGAAAATTCTTGCGCGTACGATGCGTAAGGGCTACTCATGGCGCCGCGGCCTTGGCCGGGCGCGCGCCGGCGGGAACGATGGGCCGCGAATTCGGCGCAAAGCCGCCTAGATAATTTTGCGAGGACTTGTGATCGTCAGGGCGTGCGCTGCGCCGGCTGCCAGGCTCGGAGGTCGTCTCTTGGCATTTTTTCGCGTCGCCACGGCGCTCGCAGTTCTTGCATTCACCGCCCTCGGGATTTCAGCCGCCGGCGCGGTCGACGTCGTCAACGTCCGCCTCGATGCGGCAGCGATCGACCTCACCGACGCCGTCGAATTCCTGCGCACCGACGGCGACCGCGTGCAAATATCGACAGCGCCAGGCGCCGACGGCATTGTTCGCCGCGTCGAGGTGCGCGGGCGCGAGGCCGGAACCTATTGGGCCGTGTTCGCGCTCGCCAACGACGGTGACGAGCAGATCGACCGCCTGATCGTGGCTCCCCATTATCGGATGGTCGGCTCGGGACTTCTCTGGCCCGATCTCGGACGCTCGCGCATCGTCTACATAACACCGTCCACGGGTGATCCGCCAGAACGGCTGGACAATCCGAACGCCGACGTTTTCCGCATCACGCTCGATCCCGGCACAGTGATCACCTTCGTCGCCGAGCTGCGCACCAGCAATCTGCCGCAGCTCTACCTCTGGGAGCCGGACGCCTACAAGGACAAGGTCAATTCGCTCACACTCTACCAGGGCATCGTGATCGGGATCGCCGGATTGCTGGCGCTGTTCCTCACCATCCTGTTCGTCGTCAAAGGCAGCATCATGTTTCCTGCCGCCGCCGCGCTCGGCTGGGCGGTGCTGATTTATATCGGTATCGATTTCGGCTTCTGGGGTAAGGTGTTCGACATGTCCTCGGGCGCCGAGCGCGTCTGGCGCGCATCGGGCGAAGCGATCCTTGCCGCCACGCTTCTGGTGTTCCTTTTCGCTTATCTCAACCTCAACCGCTGGCACGTGCGTTACGCGCATATCACCGTCGGCTGGCTCGCCTTTCTCGGCGCGCTCGTCGCGGTCGCTCTGTTTTCGCCGGCGGTCGCCTCCGGCATTGCCCGCATTTCTCTGTTGCTCGTCGCCGTGCTCGGCTTCGGGCTCGTCGTCTACCTCTCGACCCACGGCTACGACCGGGCGGTGATGCTGATTCCAACTTGGCTGCTCCTGGTGGTCTGGGTATTCGGGGCCGCGCTGACGGTGTTGGGCTTTCTGACCAATGACGTCGTCGCGCCGGCGTTGCTCGGCGGACTGGTTCTCATCGTCATGCTGATCGGCTTCACGGTGATGCAGCACGCCTTTGCCGGGGGCATGGCTCAGGGCATCGTTTCCGATGTCGAGCGGCGCGCGCTCGCCCTCACCGGTGCCGGCGACATGATTTGGGACTGGGACGTATCGGCCGACCGCGTATTCACCAGCCCGGAAACCGAGGCGATGCTCGGACTCAAGAGCAGATCGCTCGACGGCGCGGCCGCGCGTTGGCTCGAGGTCCTGCATCCGCTCGACCGCGACCGTTTCCGCGCCACGCTCGACAGCGTGGTCGAACAACGGCGCGGCCGGGTTGCGCAGGATTTCCGCATGCGCACGTTTGACGGGCATTATGTCTGGCTCGCGCTGCGCGCGCGGCCGGTAGTCGGGACCGACGGCGAGGTGATCCGTCTCGTCGGCACGCTCACCGATGTCACCGAATTTAAGACGGCCGAGGAACGCCTCCTGCACGACGCCGTGCACGATAATCTCACCGGCCTGCCGCACCGCGAACTGTTCCTCGACCGGCTCGAAGCGGCGCTCGGCTTCGCCAAGGCCGACCCGACAATCCGCCCGGCCGTCATGGTGATCGACCTCGATCGCTTCAAGCAGGTCAACGATTCGGTCGGGATGGCGATCGGCGATTCGATCCTGCTGACGCTGGCGCGGCGGCTGGCGCGGCTGATCAAGCCGCAGGACACGCTGGCGCGCCTTTCCGGCAACCAATTCGGCGTCCTCATGCTGTCTGAGCGCGACTCCTCGCGCGTCATCGCGCTCGCCGAGACCATCCGCCGCACGCTGCGCGCCCCGATCACCTTCAACGACCGGGAGATCGTGCTCACCGGCTCGATCGGATTGACGCTTGGCGACAACGAACCGCAACGCGCCGAGGAGAGATTGAAGGACGCAGAGCTCGCCATGTTCAATGCCAAGCGCATCGGCGGCGACCGCATCGACGTGTTCAAGCCGTCGATGCGCGCGCGCAAGATCGACCGGCTGTCGATCGAGTCCGACCTGAGGCGGGCAATCGAACGTGAAGAGATCACCATCCTCTACCAGCCGATCGTGCGGCTCGACGACCGCGCCGTCGCCGGCTTCGAAGCGCTGACGCGATGGAACCATCCGCGGCTGGGGCGGATGTCGCCCGTCGAATTCATCTCTATCGCCGAGGAGACGGGATTGATCGTCCAGCTCGGCCTGTTCGTTCTCGAACGTACCGCACGGCAGCTCAGCGCATGGCAGCGCGCGCTGCGCCGGCGCGATCCGCTGTTCGCCAGCGTCAATGTCTCCTCGCGCCAATTGCTCCGTCACGACCTGATCCAGGACCTGCGCACCGTGCTGGCGCGGGTGCCGCTCACGCGCGGATCGCTCAAGCTCGAACTCACCGAATCGATGGTCATGGAGAATCCGGAACATGCGACGCAGATGCTGCACCGGATTCGCGAGCTCGGCGCCGGCCTCGCGCTCGACGATTTCGGCACCGGCTATTCGTCGCTCGCCTATCTGCAGCGCTTCCCGTTCGACACGATCAAGATCGACCAGTCCTTCGTGCGCACCACGACCAGGGGAACGCGCCCGGTGATCCTGCGCTCAATCATCGCGCTGGCGCATGATCTCGGCATGGACGTGGTGGCGGAGGGTGCCGAAACGGATTCCGACGCGGTCGAGCTTTTTCAGCTCGGTTGCGAATACGCGCAGGGCTTCGTGTTCGGCGAACCGATGAGTGCCGAGCGCGCCCGCGAGCTGTTGCAGCCGCATGGCGGCGCGTCGATGCGCCAGGAATCGCTCATTAGCGGCCAGTAATGGGAGCATGATCCGGAAAAGTGGAACCCGGTTTTCCGAACAGACCATCTCTACTAGGGAAAGGCAGGGCGCAATCGATTCAACCCGAAGCGATTGCGCTCTAAGCGTGCCCGGCATCGCTCGACAGCATGCCGAGATCGATGCCGATCTTCTTCAGCGCCCGCTCGTATTTGCCGCCGGCATCGCCGCCGAAGATGAGTTCCGAATCGGCCGCGCAGTGCAGCCAACCATTGCCCTGGATCTCGCTTTCGAGCTGGCCCGGGGCCCAGCCGGCATAGCCGAGCGCGAGAATGGCGCTGGCCGGCCCGTCGCCGCGCGCGATCGCCTTGAGAATGTCGACCGTGGCAGTCAGACAGATGCCGTCATCGATCGGCAGCGTCGAGTTCTCGATGAAGAAGTCCGCTGAGTGCAGCACGAAACCGCGTTCGGTCTCGACCGGCCCGCCGCGCATCACCTTCACCACTCCGGCGCGCGAAGGCAGGCGGATGATGTCGGCCGCCGGAATGACGTCGAGTTTCACCAGCAGATCGGAAAAATTGATGTTCGGCGCGGGATGGTTGACGACGATGCCCATGGCGCCTTCGGCGGAATGCGCGCAGACATAGATGAGAGAGCGGGCAAAGCGCTCGTCCAGCATCGCCGGCATGGCGATCAGCATCTGGCCGTCCAGATAGCCTCGGCCCTGCCTTCGATTCTTTCCCGATGCGTCGCGCGGCAATTTCATGGGCGAAAGGTTACCCGATCGATCCGCTTTTGCAACCGAATGACGGCGACAAAAGTTCGCGCCATGCCGTTCATGGGTCTCGGGCCGCGGTCTTGGTGTATCAGTCACGATCATGTCAGTGGCACGTGTGGGCCGCTTCGTCCTAGAGAGCGGCGATGCTTCAAGCGGCGATTCGTCAAGTCACGATTGCATCCGTAGCCCTCGCCTGCGCCGGCGCCGCACCGAAGGCGCGCGCGCAGGAAGCTTCCGCGTGGAACGCGGAACCTCACGCCGCCGCGCGGCTCATTGCCGGCGCTGCACTCAAATCTGCCGAGGCCGCATGGCTGCGCGCTGGCATCGAAATTCGGCTGGATAACGGCTGGAAAACTTATTGGCGCTATCCCGGCGATTCCGGGATGCCTCCGACGCTCGATTTCGGCGGCTCCGAGAACGTTAAATCGGTGACGGTCCTGTGGCCGGCGCCGGAACGATTCGCCGACGGCGCCGGCGGTCAGTCGATCGGTTATCGCGGCGATGTCGTCTTTCCGCTGCGGATCGCGCCAAAGGACCCGGCCGAACCATCATTGCTCCGCGTAAAACTTGTCTACGCCATTTGCGGCAATCTCTGCGTACCGGCCGAAGCCAAGCTCTATCTCAAGCTGTCGGGCAAGGGCGGCGCCGAGGAGGCGGCACTCGTTGCCGCGGAGGCGCGCGTGCCGCGGCGCATCGCGCTCGGCGACGCTGCGCCGGGGACCGGCCTTGCCATTCGCTCGGTGCATCGTGAGCGGGGCGGCGGCCACGAGCACATCATGGTCGAGGTCGCCGCGCCCGCGAGTGCCCTAGTCGATCTCTTCGTCGAGGGGCCGACGCCCAATTGGGCACTGCCGCTCCCGAAGCCGAGCGGCGGCGCGCCGGGAATCCGGCGCTTCACCCTCGATCTTGACGGCGTGCCGCCCGGCACACCCGCCGACGGTGCGACGCTGACCTGGACCGCCGTTTCGGCGGACGACGCCATCGAGGTTGCCGCCCATCTCGACTAATTCGCACGCGGCGCTACGTTAAGAAGCGGACGCGCGAAGCGACCGACCCGACACCACCTGCCTTTGATTCTGGACGCAAGAGGAGATGATCCATGCCCATCAAGGTTGGCGACCGCCTGCCCGAGGCGAAATTCCGCGTGATGGGGCCGGACGGCCCGATCTGGAAGTCGACCGCTGACGTGTTCAAAGGCAAGAAGGTGGTTCTGTTCGCCGTCCCCGGCGCCTTCACGCCGACCTGCAACAACAACCACCTGCCCGGCTTCCTCAGGACCACCGACGCGTTCAAGAACAAGGGCATCGATACCATCGCGGTCACCGGCGTGAATGACGTGTTCGTCATGGACGCCTGGAAAAAATCGACCGGCGCCGGCGGCAAGATTGAATTCCTGGCCGACGGCAATGGCGACTTCGCCAAGGCGCTGGACCTCGCGCTCGACGGTTCCGCCGCCGGCCTCGGCACCCGCTCGAAGCGCTATGCCATGTTGGTCGAGGACGGGGTGGTGAAAAAGCTCAACCTCGAGGACACCCCCGGCAAGGCGGAAATCTCGAGCGCGGAGAATCTGCTGAAGCAGATGTGATGAGCGGGTTCCGGCTGCGGCCGAGCGCACGCGACCGTGGGCCGCCGTCGGCCGCGGGCAACGCATCGGCCCGGAAGTGGTACGCGCTCGAGCGGGGTTTCAGGTTTGGCTGCGCGCGATGCCCGCATGCTGACCGTGCGCCAGCTGCGGGCTTTGCCGAACGCCGACCAGCGCCGGCTTCCTCCGACCCGATCGAATGATCGCATAGTGCAGCAATCTCATGATCCTTCTCACCATGCTCTTGCGCAGCTGCTCCCGCGCGCGCAGCGCAAAGATCAGAGCGATCCTTTTATCAAGCTCGACGCGAAGACGATTGATCTCGGTGCTTTGCCTGCCGATTTCGCCGAACTGGCTCGCGGCCTTGGTCCGCATCTCTTCGAGGTTGACCTCGAGTCGCCGCACCGACATGGCGAATTCGGCACGCAACCGATCCTTGTCCGCCCGAATCTCGTTTACGTTGAGCGGGGTTGCTTCAACGACATGCCGCTTGGTGATCCGCACGGCGCGTTCGTGAACGAGCGGAATAAACAGCAACATCAGGAGACAACCGGCCAACACCCCGATGCCGAACAACATCAACGATTCGACCATAGTACGGGCACCATGCGACCTCGGGGCACGAATTTGTCACGCCACGCAGGCCGTTTCCAGGAAAGCCACCCGTTAACCTAAATCACAGCCGCCGTGCCGGTGTCGCCTTGGCAATGAAGCGCCGGCGGTCTTATCCGGCCGCGCTGCCGGCATTGCGGATTTCGGCAATCGCCTCGCGGGCGAGCAGGTCCGCCCGCTCGTTCTTGACGTGACCGGCATGGCCGCGCAGCCAATGCCAGCGTATCCGGTGCGGGCCGAGCGCGGCGTCGAGGCGTTTCCACAGGTCGACGTTCTTCACCGGCTTCTTGTCGGCCGTGCGCCAGCCGTTGTGCTTCCAGACCTCCATCCAGGACGTCACGCCGTTGCGCAGGTATTGGCTGTCGGTATGCAAATCGACGCGGCACGGCCGCTTGAGCGCTTCGAGGGCGGCGATCGCCGCCGTCAGCTCCATGCGGTTGTTGGTGGTCAACGCCTCCCCGCCCTTGAGCTCCTTCTCGCGATCGCCGAAGCTGAGGATCGCGCCCCAGCCGCCTGGACCGGGATTACGCGAGCAGGCGCCGTCGGTGTGAATGACGACGTGCGGAAGCTCTCCAGTCACAGCTCGGTCACTCCATAATCGCGCGCGCTCTTGACCTTCTGGTGGAAGCGGAGCTTGCGCAGATATTCGACCGGGTCCTTGGGCCGCACCAGCGCGCCGGGCGGCACGTCAAGCCAGTCGACAAGCCGGGTGAGCAGGAAGCGCAGCGCGGCGCCGCGGGCGAGCAGCGGCAGCTTGTCCCACTCCTGCGGCGAGAGCGCGCGGGTGCGCGCGTAGCTTGCCAGCAGCGCGCGCCCTTTGGTGACGTTGTAGGAATGATCCGACTCGAAGCACCAGGCGTTGAGACAGATGGCGACATCGTAGACCAGCGTGTCGGTGCAGGCGAAGTAGAAATCGATCAGCCCCGAGAGTTTGTCGCCGAGGAAAAAGACATTGTCGGGGAAAAGATCGGCGTGGATGACGCCTTGCGGCAGCCCGTGCGGCCAGTCGCGTTCGAGCTCGTCGAGCTCGGCGGCGAGCACGGCTTGCAGATCGCGCTGCACCTTGTTGGCCCGCTCGCGGCAGGCGGCATAGAGTTGCCGCCAGCCGGCGACCGAAAGCGCGTTGTCGCGGCGCATGGGGAAATCGGCACCGGCGAGATGTAAATGCGCCAGCGCTTCACCGAGCGCCGCGCAATGTGCCGCGGTCGGCCGGCGAATCCACATGCCGTCGAGGAAGGTGATGATCGCCGCCGGCCGCCCGGCAAGCTTGCCGAGCACCTCGCCTTGCCGGCTCTTGACCGGCTGCGGGCAGGTGATGCCGCGGCTCGCCAGATGCTCCATCAGCGCCAGGAAAAACGGCAAGTCGCGTTCGGCGACCCGCCGCTCGTAGAGCGTCAGGATGAAATAGCCGCGGCTGGTGTGGACCAAAAAATTCGAGTTCTCGACGCCTTCGGCGATGCCCTTGTAGGCCAGAAGCTCGCCGATGTCGTAGCCGGCGAGGAAGGGGGCGAGGTCTTCCGCCGCGACATCGGTGTAGACAGCCATGAAGCTCTCCAATCCTTCGCGGCTAGCCCGACCTTCGTATCGCCGTCAAGATGGCCCGGGCGCAGGCTCGATGAACCGGAAAACGCAAGCTTGCGGGTTTCGGCGCGTCGGCGACACGCACTACCGTCCCCATGCACGCGGCGCTATGATCGATACGAGCCGACTGCGGGCGAGCGGACCGCGCCATGAAGACCATTCTCGTTCCCACCGAACACAATTCCTCGATGCAGTCGGCGCTGGAGACGGCGCTGTTGCTGGCGCGAAAATTCGGCAGTTGCATCGAGGGCTTTGCGTTGCGTCCGGCGGTCGCCGACATGGTGGCGATGGATCCCGACGCCGGATTGACGCTGGTGGCGGTGAAGGAGAACGATGCGCAAATGGTGCGGCAGGCCGCCGACCTGTTCCGCTCGTTCATGGAGCGCCATGGTCTGGCACGGCGCGGCGCGGAGGCGCCGCCAGCGGAGGCGCCGGCATCGGTGTCCTGGACATGGCTTGATTCAGCGCCGAGCGGCCATGATTTCGTCGGCAGCTATGGCCGCGTGTTCGATACGATCGTCTTGGCGCGACCGGGAGAGGAATGGCAGAGCCCGTCCATGGTCACGCTCGAATCCGCGCTGTTCGAAAGCGGGCGTCCGGTGATCATCGCGCCGCCGACGCCGCCGCGCTCTTTCGCAACTAACGTGCTGATCGCCTGGAATTGCAGCACCGAGCAGGCGCGCGCCACCGCTTTCGCCATGCCGCTTTTGCGGCTTGCCGAGCGCGTCACGATTCTGACCGTCGAGGGCGCGACCGTCGCCGGGCCGAGCGGCGTCGAGTTGGCGCGCACGCTCAAGATCAACGGCATCGCCGCCGACCCCATGACCTTGACTGCGGGCAAGCGCGGCCCGGGCGAAACGATCCTGACCAAGGCCGAAGAACTCGGCTGCGACCTCATCGTCAAGGGCGCCTACACGCAGAGCCGCCTGCGTCAGATGATTTTCGGCGGGCCCACGCGGCACATCCTCGCCCATGCCAAGGTGCCGGTGCTGATGGCGCATTGAGCGGCGCCACAGGGCCATGATGGCCGTCGACCCGCCTCAATGCGTGCCGAAGCAGTGCAAGCGCTCGCTTCTGATTGCTTCGCTCCGCACGCGGCGGCCAGGCTTTTGTCATTGCGGAGTCTGATCAATCACTTCAGCTCCTTGCGGATGATCTTGCCGACATTGCTCTTCGGTAAGGCGTCGACGAACACCATCACCTTTGGGACCTTGTAGGCCGCGAGCCGTTCCCGCGCGAAATGCCTTATCTCCCCCTCGGTGACGGTAGGATCACGCTTGATCACGAAGAGCTTCACGGTCTGGCCAGTGTGCTCGTCGGCAACGCCGATCGCCGCGGCTTCGAGCACGCCCGGGTGCTGCCCGATCACATCTTCCACTTCGTTGGGGAACACTTTGAACCCGGAGACGTTGATCATGTCCTTCTTGCGATCGAGGATTTTCAAAAAACCCTGAGCGTCGAGCGCGCCGATATCGCCGGTGCGCAGCCAGCCGTCGCCGCTCAAAACGAGCTTGGTCTCCTCCGGGCGTTGCCAATAGCCCTGCATCACCTGCGGGCCGCGGACGCACACCTCGCCGGCCTCGCCGAGGGCGACGTCATCGCCGGCGTCGCCGCGGATGGCCACCTCGGTCGAAGAGACCGGAAGGCCGACGGTGCCGAGCTTCGGCGCCCGCACCGGGTTGATGCACACGACCGGAGACGTCTCGGTGAGGCCATAACCCTCGACCAGGTCGCTGCCAGTGATCTCGCGCCAACGGATCGCCACCGCCTTTTGCACCGCCGCGCCGCCGCCGATGGCAAAGCGCAGCGCGCTGAAATCCAGACTCGCGAAGTCGGGATTGTTGATGAGCGCGTTGAATAGCGTGTTGACGCCGGTCATGGTGGTCACGCGCGCCTTGCGCAAGGTGCGGATGAGACCCTTTATGTCGCGCGGATCGGGTACGAGCACGCTCAATCCGCCCATCGCGACGAAGGCGAGCAGATTCGCGGTCAACGAGAAGATGTGATAGAGCGGCAAGGGCGTCAGGACCGACGCCTGCTCTTTTCCAAGATCCTCGAGATTCGGCGCGATCCAGGCGCGGCACTGCAGCGTGTTGGCGACGAGATTGCGATGCGTCAGGATCGCGCCTTTCGCCACGCCGGTGGTCCCTCCAGTATATTGCAGCAGAGCCGGCGAATTCGCCGACGGCTTCGCGTCGGCATAGCGCTCGCTCGGGCGCCGGCTGCAGGCGTCGTGCAGCATCGTGAGGCTCGCGAAGCGCCAGGCCGGCACGGCGCGGCGGAGATAGGCGTTGGCGAAATTGAAAAGGAAGCGCTTGAGCGGCGGCATGAAATCGCCGAGTCGCGCCACCACCACATGGCGAATCCGTGTCTCACCGAGCACCGATTCGAGCTTGTGCGCGAAATTCTCCATGATCACGATCATGGTCGCGCCCGAATCCGCCAGCTGTTCTTTCAGCTCGCGCGGCGTGTATAGCGGATTGACGTTGACGACAATCACCCCGGCGCGCAGCGCGCCGAAAAACGCGACCGGATAGGCAATGAGGTTCGGCAGCATGATGGCGACGCGGTCGCCTGGACGGCACTTCGCCTCCTCGACCAGGAAAGCCGCAAAGGCGCGGCTGATGCGCTCCCAGGCGGCATAGTCCATGCGCGTGCCCAGGCATTCGAAGGCCGGGCGCGCGGCGTAGCGAGCGCAGGCGTCGCCGAGCATCGCCGGAAGCGACGGAAAGCTGTCCGGGTCGATGGTTCTGGGAACGTCGGGCGGATAAGAGGCGTACCAGATCGGCTCGGCCGCCCCTGCGATCAGCGCCGTCGTGCTCTGCGTCTCGGGCGTCATGGCGTTTTATCCCTTCCGGGCCGCGACGGCCCTGAGCGGCATTTTACGAGAAACTTCGCTGTAACGGGGTAAAAGCCGGCACTTTGGCGACCGTCGAGCAGGATGTGTCTCTTATCGGGTTCTGCCAAAGGCATTTGCGGCGCGGACCTCCCAAACGGCCATTTGGGACATTAACCACGTTCCCCCTTCGTACTACCACCGGCGCGTGACCCGGCCGGGCGGGGCTGTGTCGGCCATTTTTTGCCACACTGCCCGGCTAGCCCTATCCGGTCGGGGGTGGGGTGACCATAAGTTCGCGTTAACCCTTCCCAAATTTACGGTGCGTTAGGGTTATTCGCCACGGCGGCGCGTCGCGGCGAGTGACATTGATCAACGTGTCAACGCGAGGTCGCCAGTGCCCGTTGGTAAGGCGCGCCTGAAAACTGCTGCTATCGCTGCGGCGCGCGCCGGCTTCTCGTGCGGACTTGCCGTTTTTCTCCTGCTCCTCGGCTCGCGGGTTCTGCAGACCGCGATCGCCGAGGGCGACACCCGCACGCTTTCGCTCCATCACATGCACACCGACGAAGACATCACGGTCACCTTCAAGCGCGACGGCCGCTACGACGAAGCGGCACTGGACAAGCTCAACTGGTTCCTGCGCGATTGGCGGCGCAGCGAGCAAACCCGCATCGACCCGCACCTCATCGATCTCATTTGGGAGGTGCATCGGGAGACCGGATCGAACGAGCCGGTCTGGGTCGTATGCGGCTATCGCTCGCCGCAGACCAACGCCATGCTGCGCCGCCGCAGCAACGGTGTCGCGCGCTTCAGCCAGCATATGCTCGGCCACGCCTTGGACTTCTACATTCCCGGCGTGCAGCTCGAACAGCTGCGCGTCATCGGCCTGCGCCTGCAACGCGGCGGCGTCGGCTTCTATCCGACCTCCGGCTCGCCTTTCGTGCATCTGGACACCGGCAGCGTGCGCCACTGGCCGCGCATGACGCGCGAGCAATTGGTCCGCGTGTTCCCGGATGGGCGCACCGTTCACATCCCGGCTGACGGCCGCCCGCTCGCGAATTATGAGCTCGCGCTCGCCGATATCAAAAGACACGGCGGCAGCCCGTCCGAAATGTCGCTTGAAGCCGCGCGCAGCGCCGGGGTGAGTGTCGAGGTGGCGAGCGCCGAGCGTCGCAGCGTCAATCCGTTCATGAAACTCCTCGGCCTGCCGGAAAAGGACGAGGACGAAGGCGCCGACGCGTCCGCTGTCGCCGCGACGACACCGGCCGCGCCAACCGCCACCCCGCTGCGCACGCGAGCAAAAGAGGCCATGGTGGCGGCTATTGGCCGCGCGGAAGACAAAGTCGTCGCGGAGAAGGCGAAGCTCGCCCGGGCTGTCGGCAATATGCATGTGATCCGGCAAGCCGAAGCGGCACCGGCCTCGCCGGCGGCAAAATCGAATGAGGCCGCGAGCCGCGGCGCGGCGCTCACCCCGAGCCAGATCATCGCCACCCGCGGTTACTGGCAGGGCCTCCCGGACGGCGCGAATGCCGCGCAGCCGGCGGCGGCTTCGGCGAATCCGCTCGCCGCCCTGCCGCGCCCGCAGACCGCGAGCGCCGATCCTGATTCAACCGGCTCGCTCGAGCCATTTGCGCAGGCGGCGCAGGACCGCGTTCCGCCGCAGCTCGCGCTCGCCTATGCCGAACAGTCCGAGCGCGAAGCGCCGGCCCGCGCCGCGACGGTCGGCACGACAACGCCGCGCGCCACCGTAACCCGCGCGGTCGCCGTGCCAAGCGGCGGCGACGAAATGACGATCGCCGTGAAGCGCGTCGGCGGCCGCCCGGCCTCTGCGGTTCTTACCGTCGCCAACGCGGCTTCGGCGACCCTCGAAGACGACGAGCGCCTCAACAATCCGTGGCTTCGCGCCGTCATCCTGTCGCCGAGCGTAAGCCGCTTCCTCACCACCGTGATGCTCGGCGCGCGCGACTTCCGCACGCTAGCGCCGCTGATCGCGAAACCCGGCACGTCGGTGATGATGACGTTCTCAGCCGAGGCAAACCCCGGCCTGGACCACGATCGTTTCAGCGGCAGCGCGATCGTGTTCGTGTCGACCGTGACCTATCCGATGCACACCGCAGATCTGCGGTAATTTCCCCTTCCACCGTCGGGAAGAGTGTTCCGCATCGGCAAGCAGCGACAGCGCGCGTTGGTCCTCACTACCCCAACATGCCGAGCGCATGCAGGTAGGTTTCGAGAACGGCCTCCTGCTCCTTGCGCTCGTTGACGTCGAGTTTGCGCAGCCGCACCACGCTGCGCAGCGCCTTCACGTCAAAACCGTTGGCCTTGGCCTCGCCATAGACGTCGCGGATGTCGTCGGCGATCGCCTTCTTTTCCTCTTCGAGCCGCTCGACGCGCTCGACGAAGGCTTTCAGCTGGTCCTTGGCGAAGCGGCGGGCGGGCTGGTCGTCCTTGGCGGCGGCAGCAGTGGACATCGGGCACTCCTCGCGATGACGGGCAGGGGTGCAGCTTTCGAAAGCGCGGCCGCTCAGGTCAAGGTGTACGGGCGCTCATCCACAGCACTGCACAGGACGATCGCGCGCAAGGCCACGGCAACATGCGGCATCAATGCTTTTCGCTTGCTTTTGCGAACGCAGCCTTCTGCTCCGTGGACACTTCCTTCTGGAATCTGGCGCGCCATTCGTCGTAGGGCATGCCGTATACGGCCTCGCGGCTCTCCTCCTTCGTCATCGGCACGCCTCTCTCCTCGGCGGCATCCTTCAGCCAGTTGGACAGACAGTTGCGGCAGAAGCCGGCCAGATTCATGAGGTCGATGTTCTGCACGTCGGTGCGACTTCGAAGATGCTCCACCAGGCGGCGGAAGACGGCGGCTTCGAGTTCCACGCGGCGTTTTTCGTCGGTAGCCATGATCTCCTCCACGGCTTAACTTTTACAGGATAGAGGCGTGGCGGGCGTCTTTCCATACCGCGAGTGCGGGAAGGCGACGGAGCGCATGGACGGATGGACAATTCAGCGCACAGCTTGCTGGAGTCCCTTTTTCGCAGCGCGGTCGCCGCCGCCCATCCATCGGGCCTGCTGCCGCCGACTCTGCCGGAACCGCCGCCGCGCGGACGCCTCATCATTCTTGCCGCCGGAAAGGCGGCCGGCTCGATGACTGAAGTGGCAGAGCGCCATTATCTTGGGCGGCTGCCAGGTCGCCGCCTTGCCGGCTTGGCGGTCACGCGTCACGGCTATGGTCGGCCGACCAAACACCTGCCCGTGATCGAGGCGGGGCATCCGGTCCCTGACGCGGCCGGTCTTGCCGCCACCGAACGTGTGCTCGCGCTTGCCGACGCTGCGAATAACGATGATCTCGTGCTTGTCCTTCTCTCCGGCGGCGCCTCGGCGAACTGGATCGCGCCGGCCGCAGGCCTCACGCTCGAGGAGAAGCAACACGTGACCCGCGCGCTCTTGAAGAGCGGCGCCGCCATCGGCGAGATGAATGCGCTGCGCAAGCATCTCTCGCGCATCAAGGGCGGCCGCCTAGCGCAGCGCGCGCATCCCGCCGCAGTCGTGACGCTGGCGATCTCCGACGTACCCGGCGACGACCCGGCGGTCATCGGTTCGGGACCGACGGTGCCCGATCCGACGACCCTTGCCGAGGCGCGCGCAATTGCCGCGCGCTACCGGCTCGAGCTTCCCGAAGCGGTGACGCGCGCGCTCGACAATCCGGCCAACGAGACGCCGAAGCCGGGCGACAAAGTCTTCGACGGGTCGCGCTATCAAATTGTGGGGCGGCCGGCGACGAGCCTGCAGGCAGCGGCTGAACGCGCGAGCGCCGCGGGCTACGAATGCGTGATGCTCGGCGACCGCCTGCAGGGCGAAGCGCGCGAGATTGCCGCCGAACACGCGCGGTTTGCCCGCGCCTTAAGTGCGCAGCGCCGCCGCGCGATTGTCCTGTCGGGAGGCGAGCTGACCGTCACGCTGCGCGGAAAGGGCCGCGGCGGTCCCAACCAGGAATATGCCCTGGCGCTCGCCATCCATCTCGACGGCGCCCGCGGCATTGCTGCGCTCGCCGCCGATACCGACGGAACAGACGGCGGGGGCGGCCGCGCAGACGATCCGGCGGGGGCCTTCGTCGATGAGAGCACGCTTGTCCGGGCCCGCGCGGCCGGCCTCGATCCCGCCGTGTTTCTCGCCGACAACAATTCCACGGGGTTTTTCAACGGCATCGGCGATTTGTTCGTGCCCGGTCCGACATTCACCAACGTGACCGACTTCCGCGCCATCGTCGTTGACAGGCCTAACCCTGACGGCGAATGACCATTGACGAGCGATCCGGGTTGGAAATGAGCGAGGGGGCGTTTCCGAGATTTTTCAGGTCTGCGCTCGTCCCCGCGGGAGGCGGGACCCGGCCCAATACGCTCTTCCGTGTGAAGGATGTTTTCGGCGCGTTGACGCTCGGCAGCGCTGCCGCGCTCGCGCTCCTCGCCTCGACGGGGTCAGCCGCGGCCGATTTTCGTCTGTGCAACAATACCGGAAGCCGCGTCGGTGTCGCCGTCGGCTACAAGGACGCCGACGGCTGGACCACGGAAGGCTGGTGGAATCTGCCGTCGCGCACCTGCGAGACCGTGCTCAAGGGCAATCTGGTCGCGCGTTATTATTACGTCTACGCCATCGACTACGATCACGGCGGCGAATGGATGGGCCAGGCCTATATGTGCACGCGCGACAAGGAGTTCACGATCCGCGGCATCGGCGATTGCCTGGCCCGCGGCTATGACCGCACCGGCTTTTTCGAGGTGGATACCGGCGAGCAACGCGCCTGGACCGTTCAGCTCACCGAGTCGAGCGAACAGTCGCCGCAACATCCTTTGCGGCCGGGCAGCCCGCTCGCTCCGCCCGTCGGCGCCCGCGCCGCGCCTCTCCCCGCCCCCAAGGCTCCGTCAATCCCCGCCGGAAGCCAGGGCCAATGAGGCGCCAACGGCGCACCAAAGTGGTGGCCACGCTGGGGCCGGCCTCGTCGGATCGCGTCGTGATCGGCCGCCTGTTCGCGGCCGGTGCCGACGTCTTTCGCATCAACATGAGCCACACCAGCCGCGAGAAGATGCGTGATTTGGTGACTACGATCCGCGTCGTCGAAGCCGAATGCAATCGGCCGATCGGCGTTCTCATCGATCTGCAAGGGCCGAAGCTCCGGCTCGGCACCTTCAGGGACGATTGTACCGAGATCGACAATGGCCAGGATTTTATCCTCGACAGCGATCCGACACCGGGCGACGCAACGCGTGTCAACCTGCCGCATCCGGAGATCTTCGCCGCGATCAAGCCCGGCGACCCATTGCTTATAGACGACGGCAAGCTGCGCTTCGTGGTGAGCGAGGCAGGCCCGCAACGCATCGTCGCGCGCGTGTCGGTCGGCGGCAAAGTGTCGAACCGCAAGGGCGTGAGCCTGCCGAAAACGGTCGTGCCGCTGGCGGCCCTGGCGGCGAAGGATCATGCCGATCTCGAAGCCGCGCTCGAGGTCGACATCGATTGGGTAGCGTTGTCGTTCATCCAGCGCCCGGAGGACGTCGCCGAAGCGAAAAAGATCACCCGCGGGCGCGCGGCGGTGATGGCAAAGATCGAGAAGCCGCAGGCAGTGACGCGGCTTGCCGACATCCTCGACCTCGCCGACGCGCTGATGGTGGCGCGCGGCGATCTCGGCGTCGAGATGCCGCTGGAAAAGGTCCCCGGCGTGCAGAAGGAGATGACGCGCGCCTGCCGGCGTGCCGGCAAACCAATCGTGGTCGCCACGCAGATGCTGGAATCGATGACCGCGAGCCCGGTGCCGACGCGCGCCGAAGTCTCCGACGTCGCCACCGCCATTTTCGACGGCGCCGACGCGGTCATGCTGTCGGCGGAATCGGCTTCCGGCCAATATCCGGTCGAGGCGGTGGCGACCATGAACCGCATCGCCGAGGAGGTGGAGAACGAGGCGATTTATGTGCCGTCCTTGCACGTCCTGCACACCGAGCCGGAGGCGACCGGCGCGGACGCCATCGCCGCGGCGTCGCGGCAGGTGGCCGAGACGCTCGATCTCTCGGCGATCGTCTGCTGGACCTCATCGGGCTCGACCGGACTGCGCGTCTCGCGCGAGCGGCCAAAGCCGCCGATCGTCGCCATTTCGCCGAACGTCGCCGCCGGGCGGAAACTGTCGCTTGCCTGGGGCATCCATTGCGTCATTGCCGAGGACGCGCGCGATCAGGACGACATGGTCGAACGCGCCTGCCGGATCGCATTCAAGGAAGGTTTTGCCAAGGCCGGCGAGCGGGTCATCGTTGTCGCCGGCGTGCCGCTCGGCACGCCCGGCTCAACCAACATGATGCGCATCGCCTTCGTCGGCGGGCAGGCCCAGGATTTGGCGAACGGCATGTAGTCAGTCACGCATTCTCCTTCTGCGATGTCACCTCCTCGACCACGGCGACGACGCGCTCGGCGGCGGCGTGGTGCAGCATGTGGCCGAGGCCGGGCAGCACCTCGATTCTTGCTCCCGGCGCGGCGGCGGCGAGCTTCAGCGAATGGTGTTGCGGCGAGACGATGGTGTCGCGGTCGCCGGTAATGATGATCGTCGGCGTCGCCAGCGCGCCGTAGCGCTCGACTTGACGCCTGAGGAACACCCTGAGGCGGGCGACATCGGCGGCGTTGGCGAGGAGCGTCGCCGGCCGCAGCAGCAGCCGCGTGGCCGCCCGCCGCAAATATCCGCGCGGCGGCGTCTGCGGAAAGAATCCGGCGCGAAAGCCAGGACCAATCAACAGCGCACCGAACGGCAACGCCAGCGTATATGCCAGAATCCGGCCGAGCACCGGCGTGGCGATGCCGGCGTGCAGCCAGGTCGCTCGCCGCAGCCACGGATGGGTCGGCGGGGCGATGAGGACGATCCCGGCCGTGCGCTGCGGATAATCGAGCGCGAAAGTGAGAGCCAGCGCGCCGCCCCAGGAATGGCCGACCAGGATAGCGCGGTCGACATCGAGCCGATCCAAGAGGTCGCGCACGACGCGCGCCTGATAAGCGGGCGAGCTTGCCTCGTCGCCTCCACGTTCGCTCCAGCCAAGGCCGGGCCGGTCGAGCAGAATGACGCGGTGACGCGCGGCGAGACGCTCGCCGAGCGCGAGATGCATGTCTTCGAGATTGCAGCCGGCGCCATGGAGAAGGACCACCGCCGGGCTGTTCGCTCCGCCGGCGGCCGCTCCCAATTCGAGCACGTGCTGGCGCAGGCCGCCGATCTCGACAAAGCGCCCCCGCGGCGGGTGCGCCCATTCGATCAGCCGCGCGCCGATGAACGTCACGATGGCGCCGGCGCCGAGAATTTCCGCGATGACAGTGAGCGCATGCATTGGAGACTCGCCGGTTTCGCCCGTGCGAAGCGGAAGATGAACCGCTTCAAAGCGCTCCGCCCCTCAGCCAGCGCGCTCCGCGCGCATAAAGCCTATCGAGCGCGGGCCCCTCGATGCCGGGCATGTCGGGCTTGACCGGGTAACCGATCCGGCTCTGCAGATAGGCGAGGTGACGGTAGCCTTCGGGGAAGTGCTTGAGCAAATCCTGGTCGAGCACGAGCCTCGCCGACGGATCGACCGGGTCGATCCGGTCCTTCTCATAAATCGGTTGCCGCAGCACCAGACCCCACCGGCCGCAGCGCCGCTCGAAAAAATCGTAGAAGCGGCCGGTGCAGACGACGTCGCAGATCACTCCCTCGACCGGCGCGCGCTGCGAAATCGTCATCTTGGTCTGCGCGATCGCGCGGTCGCCGGCGACGTCGATTGCGCTGCCGCCGAGGAAGTGCAGGATACGTACGCCGCGGGCCCAGCCCTCGTCGTTGACCTTGATGAATTCCTCGAAGCTGCCCTGGAACCAGGTCGCCATCATGCGGCCATCGGCATGCCAGACGGTGCGGAACCGGTCCCAGAGTCGCGCGTCGCGCCACACGACCCAGTTTTCCACTAGTTCGCGGATGGCGATTTTGTCGGCGGCGATATCGACCATGGCATGACCTCGGGTCTTCGCCGGGTCGGCGTGACAGCTGGAAGCTATGGCCTGCAGGGTCAAGTCCGGCGACGATGATCCGCCGGGGTGATCAAATGTCGCGTCCCTCGACTTTCTCGGTCAGCGTTTTCACGACATCGGGGATGTGCTCGAGGTGCGGATCGATCGCGAGTGCGTTGCGGTAGGCTTCGAGCGCATGCTTGTCGTCGCCAATCTCCTCCAGGATGGCGCCGAGGCCGGCGAGCGCACCGAAATGGCGCGGCTCACGCGCCAGCACTTCGCGGATATCGGCGAGCGAATGGGCGTAGTCCTTCTTCAGGTAGTAGACCGTGGCGCGCCGGTTCCAGGCTTCAACATAGTCAGGCTTGAGTTCGATCACGGCGTCGAGAAGCCTGATGGCGAGGTCGTAATCCTTGTCCTCGGCCGCCGCCTTGACCCGGGCCATGAGCAAATTGCAGGTGTCGCTGTCGGAAACCGTCCACGCCGCCCAGATGCGGCTCTCGATGGCCTTGGCGCTGGCGGCGTCCGGCGCGATCTTGAGTGCCTCGAACAGCGTGTCGAGACTGTAGCCGCGCTCGCCGTGCCCGGACCGCGACGCATCGGCCGGCGGATTGACCCAGTCGGGCCCATAGCCGCTTTCGGGGCCGCCTTGCGCGACGGCGGGAGCCGTGAGCAAAATCGACCCAAGCAGGACGGCGCCGAGAGCGAGCGCCGGGAACCATGCCGGCAAAGGTCGCGCACTCATGAATCGCAGGGCCATAACCTGCGAGTCTAAGCACAGCCCGCCCGGCAGCAAGCCCGAAAAGCGCTCAAAGACACGTGAATGATGCGACGTAGATAGGCAGGGAACGTTGGCCGCTCAGCCTCGTCTCAGCCTTGGCGGGCCTTGAAGCGCCGCTGCGTCTTATTGATGATGTAGACGCGCCCCTTGCGGCGCACGATGCGGTTGTCGCGATGGCGGCCGCGAAGCGATTTCAATGAATTGCGGACTTTCATGGGCAGCAATCCCCGCTGTTGGCGGTTCCCTTAAGGATGCGCTGCCGGCTTGTCAATGACGCGAGCGTTTTACTCGGGCTTTGTCTAGGTGGACGCGAGGCGCGAGCCTTTCGTGCTTATGCCGGGGCGGCTACGCCGGCTGCGGCCGATTGAAAACCTGCTGACGATATCGCACGCCTTGTTCCAGGCCCGCAGCACGATGCCGAACGGGCGCGGCATGCCGTGGTGGCACACGGCGAGCTTCCTCACCTCGTTCGGCACGTGCCAAATGCTGCGGCTGCCGGCCGGAAAGAACGCCATGTCGCCCGGCCCAAGCCGGCGCACGTCGCCCTTCTCATCGGTGACGAACACTTCGCCGGAAATGACGTGCACGGTCTCATCGACCGTGTAGTACCAGTTGAAACGGCCGGCGGTGCAAGACCAGGCCATGACCATGGCGGTGCCGTCCGCGCTTTGCGCAAGCCGCCGCGAACGCGCCTGCGGCGTGCCCTCGAGAATCCAATGCGGACGAATCGGATCGGGAACAAGCTCGATGGCGGCCGGAACTGCGAAGACGACGGGGCCCGACACTGACTTTGCCTCCGAAAGACGATCCGCGGTCAATAACGCACGGCAACAGCAAACAAAGCGTAAAATCACGGCACGCCGCACGCTGACCGCGTGCGCATCCGTCCAGATCAACGCAGGGATCCTTAAAATTTTATCCGTTGTTGAGGCGTCGGATTCACTTTGCTGCGCCATCATGGCGCATGGCCCTGGTCGAGGTGGAACGTACGGCGCGCAGAAGCGGCAGCGATACAGCGCTGCGCGATTGGTTGCGCGCACTCGAAGCAACGGCGCCGATCGCCGGCAATCCGCAACGCCTCCTCCCCGGCATCATCGAGGAACTGGCGCAAACGCGCGGCGACGCGCCGGCACTTCTCTCGGCCCGTGAATGCCTGACCTATGCCGCGCTTGCCGCCCGCGCCAACCGCTTCGCGCGCTGGGCGCTCGATCAAAACCTCGCCAAGGGTGAGACCGTTTGCCTGATGATGCCGAACCGGCCGGAATACATGGCGATCTGGCTCGGCTTGACCAGCGTGGGCGTCGCCGTCTCGCTGCTCAATACGCGGCTCAGCGGTCGTTCGCTCGCCCATTGCATCGATGTCGTCGCGCCGAAGCACGTCATTGTCGACGCGGCATTGAGCGAGCAATTCTGCTCCGCCGCGGCGGATGTCCCCGGCCGCGCAAACATCTGGTCGCACGGCGGCGGTCAATGGGAGCGGATCGACCGCGTGGTCGATGATTTTTCGAGCGAACGGCTCACCGCGGCGGAGCGGCGCGCGGTGACGGTTGCCGACCGCGCCCTCTTGATTTTCACCTCGGGCACGACCGGCCGGCCGAAGGCCGCCAATGTCAGCCATCAGCGGCTGCTGCAATGGAGCCTGTGGTTCGCGGGCCTGATGAACACCGCCCCGGAGGATCGGATGTACGATTGCCTGCCGATGTATCACAGCGTCGGCGGCGTCGTTGCCCCCGGTTCGGTGCTGGTCCGCGGCGGCTCGGTGCTGATCCGCGAGAAATTTTCCGCGCGGCAATTCTGGGATGATATTGTCGATTGGAACTGCACGCTCGTTCAATATATCGGCGAGCTCGCGCGTTATCTCGTCAATGCACCGGAAAATCCGCGTGAGCGCGCGCATCGCCTGCGACTGTGCTGCGGCAACGGGCTGCGCGCCGAACTATGGGAGACGCTCCAGATGCGGTTTCGCATCCCGCGCATCCTGGAGTTCTACGCGGCGACCGAGGGCAATGTCGCGCTCTACAACGTCGAAGGCAAGGTCGGCTCCATCGGCCGCGTTCCGTCCTTCCTCGCCCATCGCTTTCCATTGGCGCTCGTCAAATTCGACGCCGCGACCGGCGAGCCGGCGCGCGACCGCAAAACCGGCTTATGCATCCGCTGCGCCGCTAACGAAGCCGGCGAGGCGCTCGGCAGGATTGGCGACGGCTCAACTCGACCCGGCGGCGCCTTCGAAGGCTATGCCGGCGCCGAGGACACCGAGCGGAAAATCCTGCGCGACGTGTTTGTGCGCGGCGATGCCTGGTACCGCACCGGCGACCTCATGCGCATGGACGCCGGCGGGTTTTTCTATTTCGTCGATCGCATCGGCGACACGTTTCGCTGGAAGGGCGAGAACGTGGCGACATCGGAGGTCGCCGCGGCGATCGCGGCGTTTCCCGGGGTCAAAGAGGCAAATATCTACGGCGTGCGCGTGCCCGGGACGGAAGGTGCCGCCGGCATGGCCGCAATCGTGATCGATCGACCGCTCGACTTTGCAAAGCTGCGCCGGCACCTGACGCGGACGCTGCCCCCCTATGCTCGGCCGCTGTTCCTGCGCATCACCGACGAGATTGCGGCGACGGCGACCTTCAAGCCCGCGAACAGCGCCCTCAAGACCCAAGGCTACGATCCGGCGGCGTCCAAGGACGCGATCTATTTCGATGATGCAAGCGAGCAGGCTTTCGTTCGCCTCGACAACGCGCTCTACGCGCGCATCCAGGCCGGCGAGGTGCACGTCTAGGCGGCCAACGCAGGCTCAGCTCGCTCCCTCCGGTCTCGAGCCGGCGCCTTCCCCAGCCGCGCGCGCCGCGGAGCCGGGGTCGCATCCTCTCAATTGCGGACGGCTGCGCCATTTGCTGACGGCTGCGCTTGCTCGCGCAGCACCATACCGCCGAGGACGCCGACGCCGTAAACGTAAAGCCAGCCATGAGTGAAATCGAACAGGTGTGAGTGGACGAGAGAGGAAAGAATGTTCTCGGCCACGATCACCGCGCCGATCCAGGCGGCAGACCCGCCGCCGCGGAACAGTTGAAAATGCGCAATCCACATGGCCCACAGCGCAACGGTGCCGAGGAGGCCAAGCTGAATGGCAACCGCGAAAGTTTGATTGTGAGGATTGTCGGAGACCACCGCGGCGGCACCGGTCGCACCGGCGGTCGCGTGGCGAAACTGCTCGGCGATCGAGCCGGTGCCATGGCCGATCACGGGCGCGGCAGCGATGATCGTGAGCGATTCCCTCAGGAACGCGGCGTGCAGCCCGGTCGAGGACGCCTCGTTGGTGGCAATATAATTGCGCGTCTCTTTGATGGAATTATCTATGCGCGCGCGCAAAGATGGCGACGTGAACCAAGCGGCGGCGCCGATCGCACCAATCAGAACGCAGCCGGCCACCAGCCCCCGCCAGCGCAACTGGCGCCAACCAAGCAGAAGCGCCAACACCGGCAAGACGAAAAGCGCGGCGCGGCTGGCAAAGACGAATGCAATATTGCCTAGGAACAGGAGGGCGACCACAACAAGCGCGAGGACTGCCGGCCAATGTCGTTTGCGGGCTTGATCGCAGGCGACGCCAAGCGCGCCGAATGCGCAAACAAGGAACTCGGTATTTTGAAAAATGTAGTTGTGCGCCGGCACGCCAATGGTTTTACTGCGCCACGGCAGCGCGGGAAACAACACCAGCGCATAGGAGAGCAGCAGCAGAACCGCCGACGAGGCGAGAAAGCCGCAGACAACCCAGCCGCCACGCCCGGAGCGGCGGAACTGGGCGAGCAGCGCGGGAATAACAAGCAGGCGATGGAAACTGTCGAGGCCGTGAAAACGCTCAGTCCAGCCGACATCCGCCCACAACATGCCGGCGGCGCCGAGGAACCATAACAGGACCGGGAGGCCGCCGGCCGCGGTGACAAGTTCGCGCTTGATCGTTGCCGCGTCCAATGTCGGCAGTAAGACAAAAACCCAGACAACACCGCATATCAGCGACACCGAGGTCGACCACGGCAGCGCAATCGCGACGGCGACGACAAGCCAATCGGCAGCCTGCAGGAAAAACGCGCGATCGAGGCGGACTGTGGCGGGCAATGCCGTCATCCGGCAACCTTCATGAAATGGCGAGGGAGGACAGGAGTCTTGGGTTTTCAGCTCATCAAGTAAGGAGAAAGCTGCGTACCGCGCCGATCTGGTCGTCGGTCAGGAGCGGCGGCGCATGCCCGATGCCGGCAAATTCGACGAGCTTAGCTTGCGGAATACGCCGAATGATCTCCTCTGCAACCGCGCGCGGCAAGACATCGGAGACGGCGCCGCGTAGCAGCAGTATTGGGCACTTGACCGCCTCCCACACCGGCCACAGATCGACACCCTCAGCGGGAGCAGCCTTGAAGGCGTCGGCGATGTGCGGATCGTAGGCAAAGCCGTAGCTGCCGTCAGGCTTGCGACGCACGCTGTCCATCGTCAGTTTGCGCATTTGTGCGTCGGTGAGCGGCCCGAACACCGAATAGATCTGCCGCAGCGCCGCCTCCATGGCCTCAAGCGAGGGAAAGCTCGGGTCGAGGCCGACATAGGAGAGGATCCGATCCGCCGCCGCTTTTGGCAAAAGCGGGCCGACATCGTTGACCACGAGCCGCCGGATCGGATTGCCCGGTTGCGCCGCCATCAGCACGCCAAGCGTCCCGCCCATCGAGGTACCGAGCCAATCCAGTGCCTCGACATCGAGCCGCGCGATCAGCGCCGCCAGGTCCGCGAGAAGGATCCTGAAGTCGTAGTCTGCCGACACTGCGAGATACTCGCTGCGCCCGCGTCCCGGCATATCGGGACAGACGACGCGGTAGTGTGCTGACAGCACTTCGGCGATCGTATCAAAATCACGGCCGTTGCGGGTGAGGCCATGAACGCAGAGCAATACCGGCGCCCCTTTTGGTCCGGGCCATTCGCTGTAGACGAGGCGATGGAAGCCGTGCGGGCCGAGACATTGCATGCTGCGTTCGATCATGGTTTCAACCTTATCGCCAAAAGGTCCCTATCCTCACCGTAAAATTATACACCAGCGGGTGGGAGGGTCAGCGTCACTGGCTGCGATCCTATGCGTGATCCTGCCGCCAACAAAGACGCCCCGGTTAGGGAACGCGGCGTGTCAGTCCTTTGGGGGCCTTGGATGCCCGATTACGCTCGCGGCAGGAGAAATGGAACGGCCCGTTGATTATTTCCGACGGGTTGATGCGATCAACTTTGTGGCTTTCGCATCCCCGATGCAAAGATTAGTGGTTACACCACGCCGCCGACGCGTCAAGCTTAGGCTGGACACACAGGCTCCCGTCGCGCCGGTACGTTCGTAAACTGGCGCCGTCCTCCTCCTTCGCGTCCTCTCACAGAGTCAGAACACGTACTTCCACGCCAGCGCGATCACGACAACGAGGACAGCGCCCCACAAAACCATTTGCGCGGCCATGCTGTTGAAAAAGCCATGGTGCTTTTCGTCAGCCTGCATAGTCATTGTGATGACCTCCCTAGAGGACCATCGCCAAATGATGGCATTTGATCGGCAAGACATGAAGAATGGAACGCCGCATTGATCTTTATCAATCGGCCGATGCCTTAAAATGCGCCTGCCGGTCGGCCGGCCATCGAGCCGGCAACCCAGCGCTACTGGTGCGAACCGGATGGAGGCGGCCGTCATCAGCTGCTCTTTCAAAGTCAACGAGCTGTGCTAGTCTTGCGAGAATGTTCGGTCCACGCCCCGTCCATATCTTCATCTGTTCGATCTCGCTGGCTATCGCCGGCTGCGCCAATGGCAACACCGGCGGACAGGAAACGCAAACTTCGGCCGCAGCCGCCACGCCGCGGCAGAAGACGCTGCTCGTCAACGATCTGGTGTTCTCCCCCGATATGCCGCTCATCGACCGCGGTTTCGCGGCGCGGCTGGAGACCAAGCTCGGTACCCCGATGACCAATGATGTGATCAAGTCGATCACCGCCAAGCGGGTGAATGACGAGGTCGTGGCCACCATTATCGTCAATCTGCGCACGGCCGGTCTCAACGCGCGCCTGAGCAGCCAGGAGGAACCCACGCCGAGGAGCGGCACTTTGATTGCCGCCGGCCGAGTGCACGCCGCCGATCAGGGCGGCCGCGAGCAGCGCAATGCGGCCGGCGCCGGCGGCGTAGTGGTCGACGTCACCATGTCGGAAGTCTCCGAAGGCACGGAGAAGCAGTTGCTAACCTTCGCGGCGCAAGCGCAGAGCGGGCGCGAGCCAGGCGCGGCAAGCGCTGGGTTCAATACGCCGGCGCTGAACGCCGCGATCGGCTCGGTGCTTGCCGCCAGGAGCCAACCCGACGTGAATCTGTCGCCGGAGGTAGAAGTGATGGCGCGCAGGCTCGGCCGTACCGTCGCTGAAAAGATCGTAGCCTATGCCGCGCAGCAGGGCTGGGTGGCGAAGGCGGATTTGCCGGTGCCAACGGAGGACGCGAAGCCGGCACGGAAACAGCCGGACGCAGTGCCGGTCGCGGCCGCGAAGCAAGACGGCTCGTCGGATCCAAAGAATACAATTCCGTGCGAAGCCTTCACGAAAAACGCGCGCGGCAACTGGTACGTCAAGGGGCCGGTCACCTTCAATCTTGGCAGCGCCGAAAACAAAACGCTGGAGAATATGGAAATTCCGCCCAAGTTCTTCACCATCGGCGGTGTCGATCTTTATGAAGCCATTCAGAAGAAGTGCAGCGGCTGGCAGCCGTCCGTGCGATTGCGATAATCGGCTACTGGCTCGGCGTCTTTCATCAACAAGGCAACCGCAATGGACCGCGCGCGGATTTCACGCCCGGCGAGGCGCTTGATTCAGCGCCGCCACTCGGCCAGGGGCTTGAGTTGATCAGTACGTGGGCGCAACTCGTTTCACGACAGGATCGCCGCAGAACCCGCAAAGGACATCGTCACATGCTCCAGGATCGATTTGTTCAGCCCAGCGCCGCCTTTACTCGCAGCGTTCCCGTGCGTTTCTCGCATTGTGATCCAGCCGGCATCGTCTACTTCCCGCATTATTTCGACATGTTCAACGGACTGATCGAAGACTGGTACGGGCAGGAGCTCGGCTACGACTATGCCGAGCTGATCATGGGCAATCAGTATGGATTTCCATTTGTTCACATCGAGTGCGACTTCAAGATCCCGAGCCGGATGGGCGACGTCATCGACCTGACCCTGCTGGTCGAGCGCATCGGCCGCTCCTCGCTCGGCATCGCCATCGTCTGCCACCAGGACGGGCTCGAGCGGCTGCGTGCGCGTATGGTCACCGCCATGATGTCGCTGCAGACGCGCAAGCCGGTGCCATTGCCGCAAGCACTGCGCGACGCGGTCGAAGCCTACTATCGGCGAACGACGGAGGGCTGACGCTCACGATTGCCGGCTCGCCTCCGCTCGCGCCGGATTGCCCGAGCCGGTCGCGTAGTCGACCGCGGGCATCGCCTGGTCGTTGACGACGAGCCGGAACAGGTCGGGCCGAGCGTAATGACCGACGACGTCGAAATCGAACTTGCCCTGCGCGATCTCGTCCGTATCGAGATCCGCGGTCAGAATCGTCTCGCCGTTGAAATCGGGGCCTGCAAGCATCCTGCCTAAGGGACTGACGATGAGACTGCCGCCGCGCATGAGCACATGGTCCTGCTCATCCGAGATGCGGTTGCGCATGCCGGAGGGAAAATCGGCGCGCGTGAGATATTGACAGGAGGACAGGACGAAGCAGCGTCCTTCCAGTGCGATGTGCCGCATTGTCGAGGCCCAGCTGTCGCGGTCGTCCGCGGTCGGTGCGCAGTAGAAGGCGATGCCCTTGCCGTACATGGCGGTACGCAGAAGCGGCATGTAGTTCTCCCAGCAGATCACGGCGCCAAGCCGACCCCAAGGCGTCGCCACGGTGGTAAGCGTCGAGGCATCGCCGAAGCCCCAGCACAGGCGCTCGGCCGCGGTCGGCATGATCTTGCGATGCTTGCCGAGGAGATCGCCATCGGGACCGAAAAAAAGCGCCGAACAGTAGAGGGTGCCGCCGTCGCGCTCGATTACGCCGATCGTGACGTAGAGTTTCGCCTGACGCGCGGCGCGGCCGAGGGCGACCGTTTCCGGGCCCGGCACCGCGATCGCTCCCGCCCAGTAGGCGGCAAATTCACTGCGCCCCTCCGGCGTGCGCCCACCGACGAAGATGTGGAAGTCAGCGCCCTTCGGGTAACCGCCGATGAAGGCTTCCGGAAACACGGCGAGCGCGGCGCCTCGCCGTCCGCATTCGGCGATGAGCCGCTCGGCCTTGGCGACCGTCGCCGCGGTATCAAACCCCACTGAACCGGCCTGTACGACGGCAGCCGAGACGTGCGTCATCGAACTCCCCTCACATTTTTGTGTTGATTTAAATCAACGATGAAGTTGCGCTTGCGTGCGACCAGGAACCATGGACCGCCCTCTTCCGACGGCAAAGGCGCCGGTTTGCCCGAACTGCGCGCAGCCGATGCGGCTTATCAGGACAACGCAAAGATTCGGCGATTTGCCCACTTTGCATACCTTTGATTGCCGGCCCTGCGGCGTGGTTTTCACCCGTGAGGCAGAAGCGAAACCGGCATAGTTCTTCGCGCGTCCCCGCAGAGGATCCGATCGCCGCGGCTAAGAACGCGGATCATGCTCTACGGAGTCGGCATCGGCGGCGATTTGATCTCTTCGGTCTCGCGCACGTTGCGAAGCTCGTACCAAAGCGCATTGAGGATGCCGACGGTGGCCGCGAGACCGAGGCCGAGGATCCAGGAAAAGTACCACATCGTAGTGTCTCCGCTGTCTCAGAGCGCAATCGCCGCAAACTGGATCGATTGCCGCCCCTTCCATTCTACTGCTGCACGATCCTTGCGGAATATTCCGCTCCGGATCACGTCCGGGGCGGCTTCGGCCGGATCATACATCTAATAGGCCGTCGATCCGGCGTTCTCGATCGTCGCGTCGCTGACCTTGCCCCACAGTACCCGGTAGACCCAGGCGGTGTAGGCGAGCACGATCGGCAGGAACACTACGGTCGCGATCAGCATGTTGCGCAGCGTTGCCCGGCTCGACGACGCATCGAACACCGTGAGTGCGTCGCCAAGATGCGTGCTCGACGGCAAGATAATCGGGAACATGGCCAAGCCGACGGTGGCGATGATGCAGGCGATGCCGAGGCCCGAGACTAGTACCGCCAGACCGCCCCGGCGGGCGTAGAAGGCGGCCGCGGCCAGCAACGGCGCGGCAATGCCGAGCGCCGGCACCGCCGACAGCCACGGAACCGCGCGGAAGTTTTGCAGCCAAGCCTGCGCATCAACGACCACCGTCTTGCCGAGCGGATTGGACGGGCCGTCCCACGCAATCGCGCTCGTCACCCGATAGCCGCCGAACAGACCGAGCCAGACCAGCACGCCGCCCACGGCAAACAGAATCGCCGTTATCAGCGCCGCACGCCAGCCGATTGCCGCGGCGCGCGCGGCGACGGCGCCGTCGGCCTTGAAGGCAAGCCAGGCCGCGCCGTGCATCACCAGCATGGCGAGCGAAACAAGACCGCAATACAACGCCAGGGGATTAAGAAGCCCGAACAGAGTGCCCTCGTAGACCGGCCGCAGCTCGTCGGTGAAGTGGAACGGCACACCCTGCAGGGTATTGCCGACCGCGACGCCGAAGATCAGCGCCGGCACCGCACCGCCGATGAATAGCGCCCAATCCCAGTTCCGGCGCCACGCTGCACTCTCGCGCTTTGAGCGGTACTTGAACCCGACCGGCCGCAGGATCAACGCGAACAGCACCAGAAACATGGCGAGATAGAAGCCGGAGAAACTGAGCGCATAGAGCGCGGGCCAAGCGGCGAAGATCGCTCCGCCGCCGAGAATCAACCACACCTGGTTGCCTTCCCAGACCGGACCGACGGTATTGATGGCGACGCGTCGCTCCGTGTCGGTCTTGGCCACGAAAGGCAAGAGCGCGCCGACGCCCATGTCGAAGCCGTCGGTGACCGCGAAGCCAATGAGCAGGACGCCGAGCAGAACCCACCAAATCAGGCGCAGCGTGGTGTAGGCAAAAAGTGTCTCGATCATGGCTTTGTTTCCTTGCCAATGCGGTCAGTGGATCATTCGGCCGGAGCCGCTGGCGCCGGTCGGCCTTGTACTGCCGACGAACCTGTGAACGCGCCGGCCACGGCAATGTAGGCGTCGGGTCCCTTGCTGATCGCCTGCAGCATCAACCTGACCTCGATGATGGCGAGAACTGCGTAGACGACAGTGAAGCCGACGATGGTGATCACCAGGTCGGGGATGCCGAGTTCGGACGTCGCCAGCGACGTCGGCAGCACGCCATCGATGATCCAGGGCTGGCGTCCGAACTCGGCGACGAACCAGCCCAGCTCGGCGGCGAGCCACGGCAGCGGCAGCGCCAGCAATGCCAGCCTGAACAGCCAGCGCGGCGCCTCCGCTTCACGCATCGTGTACCAGAGCGAGATCAGGAACACGGCCAGCAGGATGAAACTGAACAGCACCATGAAGCGGAAGGTGAAAAACAGCGACGGCACGCTCGGAACCGTCGACCAGGCCGCGTCATGGATCTGCTGCGGGGTCGCCCGCAGCGGATCGGCTACGGAGCTCTTCAGCAACAAGGCGTAGCCGAGATCGTCGCGCGCCTTGTCGAAGGTTGCGCGCGCGGCGGAATCGGCATGGTTGGCTTTGAGCTTCTGCAGCGCGCCGTAAGCGACCAAGCCGTTCTTGATGCGGCCTTCGGATTTCTGCACCAGATCGAAGATGCCGGGGATTTGCTGGTCGATCGAGCGCGTCCCGATAAGGCCGATCAACCAGGGAATGGTGACGGCATAGTCGGTCTTGTGGGCCTGCATGTCCGGTATGCCGAACGCGGTGAAGGAGGCCGGCGCCGGTTCCGTCCGCCACATCGCCTCGATGGTGGCGAGTTTCATTTTCTGGTTGTCGGTGATCGTGTAGCCGCTTTCGTCGCCCAGGACGATGACCGACAGGGCGGAGGCGACGCCGAATGCCGCCGCGATCACGAACGACCGCTTCGCCAGCTGCACGTGCCGCCCGCGCAAGATGTAGAAGGCGGAAACGGCCAGCACGAAGGCGGCGCCACAGACATAACCCGCCCCTACGGTATGCACGAACTTCGCCTGCGCGGTCGGATTGAACAGGACGGCGACGAAGTCCGCCACCTCCATGCGCATGGTGTCGGGGTTGAAAAGGGCGCCGGCGGGATGCTGCATCCAGCCATTGGCGATGAGGATCCAGAGCGCCGACAGATTGGTGCCGAGCGCCATCAGCCAGGTCACCGCCAGATGCGCTCGCGGCGACATCTTGTCCCAGCCGAAGAAGAAGATGCCAACGAAGGTCGCTTCGAGAAAGAAGGCCATCAGGCCTTCGATGGCCAGGGGCGCGCCGAAAATGTCGCCGACATACTGGGAATAATAGGCCCAGTTCATGCCGAACTCGAATTCCATGGTGAGCCCGGTGGCCACGCCGAGGACGAAGTTGATGCCGAACAAGAGCCCCCAGAATTTGGTCATGTCGCGCCAAATGGTCCGGCCCGTCATCACATAGACCGTCTCCATCATCGCCACGAGGATCGACAGTCCGAGCGTGAGCGGCACGAACAGGAAGTGATACATCGCGGTCAGCGCAAACTGCAGCCGCGAAAGCTCGACGAGCAGCGGATCGGTCATTGAGAAGCTCCTTCCCAATTTGCCTTGCCATACTTGACCTGGCCTTGGACGATTCATTGATCAAAATCAAAATTACCGCGCCGCGATCGAAGCATTAAAATGCCTGTGCGCATGTAGAATGACGGAGAGCCGGCGCCGCGTTTGCGGGTTACCGGTGCGGAAAGTGCCATGGGAGATTCGTCCGGCAACGAGGTATACGGTCTCGCTCGCAAGCTTGGCGGCGCGGGTCGGCGCGCGGCGCTCTCATGGCAGATCGCACGCGCGCTGTTCCGCCTCGGCTTTGCCGCAGCAATGGCGATTTTCGCCGGCGAGATGATCGAAGAAGGAACGCTTTCCGTGCCGGCGCTCCTCGGCGCGATCATCGGTCTTGCCTTCTCGAGCTGCGCCGGAATGTTCGCCGATCTCGGTGCAGCACGCGCCGAGACCGGCGTCGTCAACGGCTTGCGGACGGCGCTGCAAGGCGCACTTTCGCGCATGCCGCCGACACAGAGCCGCCTGCGGCCCGCCGGGGCGCTCATCGCCGGGCTGCAACGTCACCCCGAAGCGCTGTCGAGCCTTGTGATCAGCCACGCCGCAGCCCGGTCGATGCTCGGATTGGGTCCGCTGCTGGCCGCCGCAGCGGTCGCTTTGGTGTCATGGCATGCGGCGCTGACCCTCCTCCTCGCCATTCCGGTCATGATCATCTTCTTTGCACTGCTCGGTACGGCGGTGCGCAGCAGGGCCGAGATGCAGGAGCGGGCTTTCGGCCGTCTCGCGGCACAGTTTGCCGATCGCATCCGGACGCTGCCGACCATCCTGGCCAATCACGCGCTCGGTCGCGAGCACGGCAAGATCGAACGGCGGATGACGGCTTACGCCGACAGCACGATGGGCGTGCTCAAGGTCGCCTTCCTCAACGCCGGCGTTATCGACTTCTTCTCCGCGCTGGCGATCGCCCTGCTCGCGGTATTCCTCGGCCTCGGCCATCTCGGGCTCGTTCAGGTGCCCGGCTTTTCCCGTCTCGAGCTCTGGCAAAGCTTGTTCATACTGGTGATTGCCGCCGACTTCTTCACGCCGTTCCGCCGCTACGCCGAGCAGTATCACCTGAAGGCCGAGGGCGAGGCCGCAGCGCAACAACTGCAATGGTATTTCGACGATTCCAACGCGGCATCGACGCTTGACGGCAAGAACGGGGCCGAGGTTTTCAGCGCGACGGGCGTGGATAAATTCGATGCGGCGAAACTTCCGGCCGCAGGCCTGATCGCGATCTCGGGGCCAAGCGGAGCCGGCAAATCGACGCTGCTGCGCCTGTTGGCCGGGATCGAGCCGCCGTCATCGGAAGTCGCGGCGCTGCCGCAGGTGACGACTGGCGGCTGCGCCTGGATCGCAACGGACATTTACGTGCCGGCCGGATCGCTCGCCGGGGCCGTTGCCTGGAACCGCAACGCCGTCGACCGCGCCGCCATCCGCCGGGCGGCAGAGAGCGTTGGCCTTCTCGATGAAATGCTGCTGCCGGGGGGACTTGACGCCCCGATTGCCGAAGGCGGGACTAACCTGTCCGGCGGCCAGCGCATGCGGATCGGCATCGCCCGCGCCCTCCTTGCCGGAGGCATTGTCTTCGCCGACGAGCCGACAGCCAAGCTCGATCCGATGACGGCAAAGCTGGTGCGACAAGCGCTGGTCGAGATCGCCCTCGAGCGTCTGGTCATCGTCGCAACGCATGATGATCGGCTGATCGAGGCGGCCGACCAGCATCATGTCCTTCACCTGCGAAACCGCATCGACAAGGCGGTCGCCGCATGAATATCGCTGCAAACTCCGCGCCGATTGCGACGCCTCAGCCCATACCGGGCCCGCGGCACGGCAAAGCCCCTTGGCGACTCGCCATTCTGTTCGCGATGGCGGCGGCGGCCTCCGGCATCCTGCTCACCGGCGTGTCGGTCTGGTTCCTCGCGGCCGTGGCGCTCGCCGGATTGGGACCGGCCGCACTCGCTTTCAATTTCCATACCCCCGCCGCCTTCGTGCGCCTGTTCGCGCTCTCCAGGACCGCGTGCAAGTACGGCGAGCGCGTCATCGGACATCGCGCCGCGCTGCTCGATCAGGTGCGGCGCCGGGCCGGTCTGTTTGCAGCCATGGCCAATGCGCCAACCACCCGCGCCGCGAGCTGGCAGCTCGGCAATCAGGATCGTCTGTCCGATTACATGGAAGACGTGGAAGACGTCGACTACGCACGCTTGCGCGTCGGCATGCCGACGCTGGTGCTGACGGGAGCAATGGCGGCACTGAGCCTGGCAACTGCATGGCTGGCGCTGCCGGCGCTCATCCCGATCGCGGCGCTGTCGATCCTTTTGATCATGACGCTTCGGCGGGCGATGCCGCGGGCCAGCGCTCGCTGGGCGGCCGCCCGATCGTCGCAACGGGCCGCGGCGCGGCTCCTTGGCGCGGCGCTGGCGGCGGTCATTCCGCTCAAGGCCGAGCGAGCCTTCGCCAACGTTTTGGCATCGACTTTCGCGCGCTTCGATGACGCGGCCGCCGCGCTGCTCGCGCAGCGTCGCCATTTGGCCGCGGTCGATATGCTGGTCGGCATCGTCGGCCCGGCGGCGGCGCTGAGCGTGCTCGCCGCGGCCTGGCATGCGGGAAGCCGCGGCGAGGCTCTCCTCGTTCCCGCATTTCTCGCTTTCGCCTGGCTTACATTCGGCGAAACGGCGATCGGCGTTTCGCGCATCGTGATCGGGCGGGTACGCGAGCGCGCCGCCCGCCAAGGACTCAAATCTTGGACCGCGGCGGCAGGAGTGGATATGGCGGCCTCTCCCGCCTTCGCGGTCCTCCACACGCTGGCGCTGACCAATGTTCCGCGACAGACCCCCGACGGCCGACGCCTCGGGGAAGCCGCCAGCCGGACGTTCGAGGCCGGCAACCCGACGGCCCTCGTCGGCGCCAGCGGCGCCGGCAAGACGACGTTGCTCAAGCAGATCGCCGGATGGATCGGCACCGATCATGACGGCCGTTTCGCCGCCGACGGCATCATGCTTCTCGCCGCGCGCCGCCGCGCCATGTCGCATTTGAGTCTGCATGACGCCGCGATTCTTTCCGATACGATCCGCGAGAACCTGTTCGCGCCCGACGCCTCCGATGCGCAATGCTGGGAGGCGTTGACCGCCGTCGAGCTCGACCGCCGCGTCGAGGCGGCGGGCGGGCTCGATGCCTGGATCAATCAGGACATGTTGTCGCTCGGCGAAGCGCAGCGGCTCAATCTGGCCCGCGCCCTTCTCAGCCGCGCTCCGCTGGTGCTGCTCGATGAGCCGGTCGAGCATCTGGACACCGAACAGGGCGCGCGAATACTCGACCGCGTGTTCCGCCGATTGGCGGACCAGATCGTCATCTATTCGAGCCACAATCAGCAGGCGGCGCCGCAGGGGATGCAAGTCGCGTTATGATGCGCGTGGCCATCCGGCAATCAGGGCCTGGCGACGACGACACCCAGTCCGCGACCCACCCCTGCCCTACGCTGTAGCGCCGGCGTCAACCGTCAGCACCGTGCCGGAGATATTGCGCGCCTTGTCGCCGAGCAAATACTCGACCGCGTTCGCCACGTCCTCGACCTCGGCGAGGCGGCGCAGCGCGCTGCGCCGCATCACCCTGAGGCGCTGCTCCTCGGCGAGCCCCTGCGTCATGTCGGTATCCAGGAACCCGGGCGCCACTGCATTCACCGTGATGCCCAGCCGGCCGACCTCGCGCGCGAGCGAGCGGGTGAAGCCGAGCATCGAGGCCTTGGTCGCGGCGTAGACGGACAGGCCGCTATAGCCGGTAAGAGCGACGATCGAGGCGACGTTGACGATGCGGCCGGCACCGTCCGCCATCATCGCGCGCACGACGTATTTGCTCAGCACGATGGGCGACAGCGTGTTCACGCGCACGAGCTGTTCGATCTGCGAATTGTGCATCGTCGCCAGCACGCCGTCAGCGCCGAGCGCGGCGTTGTTGACGAGCCCGAACAGCGGCCCGAACTCCTTGCGCAGCCTGCGCACCAGACCGGGAATCTCGCCGATGTCGGCGAGATCGAAGGGCACGAAGTGGAGCGCACCGCGCCCGGCTCGCTTCGCTTGCGCGATTGCGGCCGTGACCTCCCGGTTGCTGCCGCGCGCCACGGCGATCACGCAGTAGCCAGCAGCAGCGAGTTTTTCCACTATGGCGAGACCGAGGCCGCGGCTGCCGCCGGTGACGAGAACGTTGCGCATTGCGTCGGGTTTCGACTGCGCCATTTTAAGCTCTGCGGCGCGCCAGCTTGCCGGTGGCGGCGACCGCAAGGCTCGGCACGAAGCTGATCGCCGCCGGAATTTTATGGCGCGGCAGGGTGTCGCGGCAGAGTCTGAGAATTTCGTCCCTGAGCTGGATTTTCCGCGCGGCGGCGTCTTCCCGCCCCGACTTCAGCACCACCTCGGCGACCGCGACAGCGCCGGTGATCGGGCTCGGCTTCGGCCGCACCAGCGACATGCGCACCTGCGGATGGCGGTTGATCACCGCCTCGATTTCCTCGGGATGAACCTTCAGACCGCCGATGTTGATGATGCCGCCCTTGCGGCCGACGAAATAGTAGCGCTCGCCGCGCCGCTCGACGATGTCGCCGGTGTCGACGAAGCCGTCGGCGTCGGCAAGCGGCTGTTCGCTGCCGACATAGCGCGCGGCGGTGCGCAGCGAGCGGACGCACAGCGAGCCGTCGGAACAAACTTTCATCTCCACGCCGTCACGCGGGGGACCGACGAAACCGACGGGAAAACCGGCAAGGCCGTCGTTGACCTCGAAGGCGACGCCGGCCTCGGTCGACGCATAGGCGTGGGCGATACTTGCATGCGGAAAGACGGCGCGCAGACCATCGAGGATCGCCTGGTCGGCGATCTCTCCCGACAGCCGGACATAGCGCGGCGCGACGCCGCGGATCGCCGGATGCATCAGCGCGCGGCGCCAATGCGACGGCGTGCCGGAAAGGTGAGTGACGCCATGGCGCCCAAGGCGCGCCAGATGGTCGGCGACCGGCTCGCCAGCATCGGACAGGATGAGCGAGGCGCCGCCGAGGACCGCGCGGAAGAAAAACTGCAACCCGCCGTAACGGCGGATATCGTAGAAGGTGCCCCACACCGTCGCGCCCTCAGCCGGGCTTTTGGCGCGGATGGCCGCGGTGAGGCCGGCAAGATCGTGGCTGACCATTTTCGGCACGCCAGTCGTGCCCGAAGTCAGCAGCACCCACTCGGTGCGCAGGCGCACCGGCGGGCCCTGTGCCAGCGGCAGCATCGACGGCACGCAACCGACGCGAACGGCACCGTCGAACGCCGCGCATCGCGGCGAGCCGCCGTCGATCACGACGGCGTCGATTTCGGCCGCGGCGATCACGGCGCCGAGATGATCGGCCTCGACATCGGGCGGCAGAACGACGATGCGGCGCGCATGGCCGTCCAGCTCAATCAGCGCCAGCGCCGTCGTCAGTTGGCTTGCCGTCGCCAGGAGCACCGAGCGGCCCGACAAATCCGCGAGCCCGTCGCCGAGACTCGTTCCGCGATTGAGATCGCCGACGCGGAAAGCACCGCCGCGGTCCCGGAAGAATTGCGCCGGCGGCGCCTTCGCCACGTGGTGCCGCAGCGATAGCGCCTCAGCGTGCGCCATTCTCGTAAGCCTTCACGAAGTCGCCGAACGTCTGGGGAAAGATGGCGTCCTCGGCGGCACTGAATGGGTCGACGCCGAGCGCGTCCTCCAGCCGTGCCACCAACACAGCAAAGCCGAGCGAGTCGAGACCGCAATCCGCCAGCATGAGGTCATCATTGAGCGGCGCCAGAGTCTTGCCGTGTTCGCGCGCCACCTGCACCATCTGCTCGCGTATGGTTAATATTGTCGACATCGCCGCCCACCTACGGTTTGTTCACACCGGCTCCGGTATATTCGCGCAACGCTTACAATCAAGTTCACGACCGGGTCGTGGTCAACGCGCATGCTTTCTCCCGCGCCGCCTTTGCGCTGCCGCCAGATCGGTGAAGCCGATATTGCCGCCGTGGCGACGCTGCTGGCGCGTGGTTTTCACAAGTGCGATCGCCGGTTCTGGCTGCACGCGTTCGCGCAACTGGCAAGGCGCGAGCCGCCGCCCGGTTTGCCCAAATATGGTTACCTCATGGAGAGCGCCGGCGTGCCGGTCGGTGCGATCCTGCTGATTTGCGCGACAATGCCGGCGGGCGATCGCGCCGCAGCTCGCTGCAACCTCTCAAGCTGGTATGTCGAACCTTCCTTCCGTCCCTATGCGCCGCTCCTCGTGTCGCAGGCGTTGCGGCGCAAGGATGTCACCTATCTGAACGTCTCGCCGGCACCGCACACCCGATCGATCATCGAAGCCCAGGGTTTCGCGCGCTATTGCGACGGCGTCTTCGTCGCCGTGCCCATGCTGCAGGGATTGTTTGGCGGCGAGCGGGTAAAAATCGTCCGGGTGCCGCAGCAGCCGGAAGCCTGCGTCGACCCCTTCGAGCAGCAGGTGCTGCTGCAGCACGCGGCGCTTGGCTGCATCAGCCTGTGGTGCGCGACGTCGGAAGCCGGCTACCCGTTCGTGTTCCGGCCGCGCCTGGTCAAGGGCATCATTCCCTGTGCGCAGTTGATCTACTGTCGCGACATGGCCGACTTCGTCCGCTTTGCCGGACCGATCGGGCGGTTCCTCGCGCTGCGCGGCTGTCCCTTGGTCATTGCCGATGCGAACGGCCGCATCCGCGGCCTGCTCGGCGCCTTTCGCCGCGGCAGCGCGCCGAAATATTTTAAGGGTCCGCAGCGCCCGCGGCTGGGCGATCTCGCCTACACGGAATCCGCGTTGCTGGGCGTGTAGGCTTATTTGATCGCCTGCGGATTGATCGGAGCGTCACCGCCTCAAGGAGCGCAGATTCCACCCTCGGGCCGGCGATAGGCCGGACCCGTCGATTGGCGCCGCCGGCGCGCGGGGGACTTTACGCCTCGGCGTCGGCGAGTTGCGGGACGGAAGCGGCAGCTGTTTCCGCCGACTTCTTCGGCTCGAGAGCGGCGGCGACCGCCTCCTCGACACGCTCGAGCCAGATGAACTCAACCTCGCGGCGCGCGATCTCGGGAATATCGTCAAAATCCTTGCGGTTGCGCGCCGGCAGCATGATGCGCTTAATGCCGGCGCGGTGTGCGCCGACGACCTTTTCCTTGATGCCGCCGACCGGCAGCACCAGGCCGCGCAGACTGATCTCGCCGGTCATTGCCGTGTCGCTGCGCACCGTCCGATCGGTCATGAGCGAGACGAGCGCCATGAACATGGCGACGCCGGCGCTCGGCCCGTCTTTCGGAATGGCGCCGGCCGGCACGTGGACGTGGATGTCGCTCTTCTCGAAGCGGCTCGCATCGATGCCGAGTGCAGCGGCACGGTTTTTCACGATCGAAAGCGCGGCCTGCGCGCTCTCTTTCATCACGTCGCCGAGTTGACCGGTGAGGATGAGCTTGCCGGTGCCGGGAACGCGCGTCGCCTCGACGAACAGGATGTCGCCGCCGACCGGCGTCCAGGCCAGCCCGGTGGCCACGCCCGGCACGCTCAGGCGCATTGCTGTCTCGCTCTCGAATTGCGGAGCGCCGAGGATCGCCGCCAAGTCAGCAGCCGCGATGCGGATCTGCCCGCTACTCCCTTCGGCAATGCGCACGGCGGCGTGACGTAGCGCCTGGCCGATGAGGCGCTCCAGGCTGCGCACGCCCGCCTCCCGCGTATAATTCTGGATGATTTCGCGGATCGCCTCGTCCGTGATTTCGACTTGGCCCGGCGCGAGACCGTTCGCCGCCATTTGCCGAGGAACCAGATAGCGGTGGGCGATCTCGAGCTTCTCGTCGGCGGTATAGCCGGCGAGGCTGATGATCTCCATGCGGTCGCGCAGCGGCCCGGGGATGGTGTCGAGCATGTTGGCCGTCGTGATAAACACCACCCGGCTCAGATCGAACGGCACGGCGAGGTAGTTGTCGCGGAACGTGTTGTTCTGCTCGGGATCGAGCACTTCAAGGAGTGCGGCGGCGGGATCGCCGTGAATGCCGGCGCCGAGCTTGTCGATCTCGTCGAGCATCATCACGCAATTGCGCGCGCCGGCCTTGCGGATGGCCTGGATGATGTTGCCGGGGAGCGCGCCGATATAGGTGCGGCGATGGCCGCGGATTTCCGCCTCGTCGTGCACGCCACCGAGACTCACACGCGTGAACTTGCGGCCCATGGCGCGCGCAATCGACTGGCCGAGCGAGGTCTTACCGACACCCGGCGGCCCGACGAAGCAAAGGATCGGTGCCTTGCCGTGGGGCGCAAGCTTGCGCACGGCGAGATATTCGATGATCCGCCGCTTGATCTTGTCGAGGTCGTAATGGTCCTCGTCGAGGATGCGCCGCGCCTCCTTGATGTCGATCGGCTTTTCCTCGGGCAGTGCCCAGGGCAGCTCGATCAGCCAATCGAGATAAGTGCGCACCATGCCGTATTCGCCGGCCGCCTCCGGCATGCGTTGCAGTCGGCGCAGCTCCTTGCGCGCCTGCTCCTCGATCTCCTTCGGCATGCCGGCCTTGGTGATCGCTCGATCGAGCTCGGCCATCTCGGCGGCCTTGCCCTCTTCGCCTTCGCCAAGCTGGCGTTGGATCGCCGCCATCTGCTCGCGCAACAGCACCTCGCGCTGGCGCTCGTCGAGCGCCGCCTTGGTCTGGCGGCCGATCTCCTGCGACAGCCGCAACACCTCGATGCGGTGCGACAGCAGGCGCGAGACCTTGTCCATGCGCGCCACGATGTCGACGGTCTCCAGAATCTCCTGCTTCTCTTCCGGCTTCACGTCCATATAGGCGACCGCGAGGTCGGCGAGCGCCGCCGGCGTTTCGATCGACTGGACGGCGGCGGCAAGATCGGGCGGCGCCTGCGGCAGCAACTGGATCGCTTCGACGGCCTGCGCCCGCAGATTGACGAAGCGCGCCTCGACCTCGTCCGTGCGCACGTCCGGTTCGGGGATCTGCAACACGCGGGCGACGAGGAATGGCCAGCCGCTGAGATATTCGGTGACCTGAAAGCGCCGCTCGCCCTGACAGACGAGATGATGCGTGCCGTCGGGCGCGGTGACGTAGCGGACGATATTGGCGACCGTGCCCATGCGATGCATGTCGATCGGGGTCGGATCGGCGACTTCGACGTCACGCTGCATGAGGATACCGACCTGGCGCTGGTCGCGCACCGCCTGCTGCGCGGCGGCGATCGACTTCGGCCGACCGAGCGTGATCGGCAGGACGAGACCGGGAAACAGCACGGTGTTGCGCACCGGCACGATGATAAGCGCATCGGGCGGCAATGGCGGCAGCGAAGCGGCGCCTTCGGCCGGCCCGCTATTGGGGCGCATTTCGAGCTCAGCCACGGCTCGCCTCCGATTTCTGCAAGGTGATGGCCAACAAGCCGTCGGCCACAGCCCGGCGCACCGCGCTGTAGCGACCGGCCGGCAGCCGCAGCCGCCGGTAAAATCGCCCTTGCGGTAGCTCGAGCCGATGGATCGTTGCGGTGCGCAGCTCGCGCGGATAGGTGCGCGTGCCGGCGATGACGAGATCGCCGTTCTCGATCACGGCTTCCACTTGCTCGACATCGACGCCGGGCAACGCGACCAGCGCCAGCACCTCGAACTCGGTCTCGAGAATATCGACCGGCGGCTCCCAGGCCGGCTGCCTGGCCTGCATACCGGCCGGCCGAAACAGCTCGCGATGCATCCGCTCGGCGCGAGAGAGCATCTCCAACGCCTCCGACCACATCCAATCGCGCGCCACGTCACGGGCCATAGAGCACCCCACCAGTCTGGCCTGACTATGTGTGCAGCCGAAATGCGAAATTCAACGCCTGCATGGCGATGGGACTACCTCTCATTTCAACTCGGCGGGCGTCTTTTCGAGCGCGTGGTCATGGCCGAGCACAAGCACGATGATCATGGCGGCCACCGCCAGCGCGGCAATCAGCAGCAGCCCGCCGGTAAAACTGCCGGTCGCGTCCTTGATCCACCCCATGGCATAAGGCCCGAAGAAGCCCGAGAGGTTACCGATCGAGTTGATGACGCCGATGCCGGCGGCGGCCGCACTGCCGGACAGCACGGCCGTCGGCAGCGTCCAGAACAATGGCAGCGCCGCGAAGACGCCGCAGGTGCCGATCGTAAAGGCAATGATGGTCAGCGTCGGATCGCCGGTCAGCGTCGAACCGGCGATGCCGGCAGCGGCAATGAAGAGCGCGACGGTGGTGTGCGCCTTGCGTTCGAGCTTGGCATCCGAATGATGGCCGTACCAGACCATGAAAGCGGCGCCAATGGCGTAGGGGATGGCGCTGACCCAACCGGTCATGACGTTCGACAGCCCGAAGGCCTTGATGATCTGCGGCAACCAGAAGCCGACACCGTATAAACAGGCGACGTTGCCGAAATAGACAAAGGACAGCGCCCAGACGCGCGGATTGAACATCGCCTGTGCGACCGAAAGCTTGTGCACCGCCTCCCGCTGCCGGCGCTCGGCGTCGAGGCGGTCGCCGAGCCAGGCGCGCTCGTCGGCCGCGAGCCAGTGGGCGTCGGCTGGACGGTCGGTGAGATAGAAATAGGTGACCAAGCCGAGGAGCACCGCCGGCGCGGCCTCGATGATAAAGAGCCATTGCCAGCCGTCGAGGCCGCCGACCCTGTCCATGCCGAGGATCAGGCCGGAAACCGGAGCGCCGATGACCAGCGAGATCGGAATCGCAGCGATGAACGAGCCGATGATGCGGCCGCGATAGACCGAGGGAAACCACAGCGTCAGATAGAAGATGATGCCGGGAAAAAAGCCAGCCTCGGCCAGGCCGAGCAGCGCCCGGATCAGGTAGAAGGTGGTCTCGGCGCTGAATCCGGCCGCGCGGGCGATGCCCGGGATGAAGGCCATCAGCGCGGAGAGAATACCCCAGCTGATCATGATGCGCGCGATCCACTTGCGCGCCCCGAACCGGTCGAGGAACAGATTCGACGGCACTTCAAAGAGAAAATATGTGAGGAAGAAGATGCCGGACCCGAAGCCGAACATGGTCGCGCTCAGACCCAGCGCCTTGTTCATGGTCAACGCGGCGAAACCGACATTCACCCGATCGAGATAGGCGATGAAATAGCAGACCATGAGGAATGGGATCAGCCGGGCCGAAACCTTTCCGATGGTGCGGGCCTCCAAATTCTGCATCTGCCCTCTCCATGCGCGCGTCGATCGATTTTCACCGACGCGAAAGCCGTCTGCGAATTTTGTGCTCGCGGCGCAGAGGGTTTTAGCCTAAGACCGACCTCGGAGACCATCGGCTCGATCCCGTCAAGAACCGCCAAGGCTGCGCACCTTCAAGTCCGCGCCTACCCGATGCCCCCCGCCGAGATGCGCCGCGCGCTACGCACGCCTTCGGCAAGCGTCCGCACAAGGCCGGCGACCGACTGCACCGTTTCCGGCGTCGCCTTGCCGTCAGTGCCGAGGCTCCGGCGCGCCGCCTCGACGAGCGCCGACCCGACCACGACGCCGTCGGCGCCCTGCGCGATCGTGCGCGCCTGCTCGGCCGTGCGCACGCCGAAGCCGACGCAGACCGGCAGCCTCGTGTGCCGCTTGATGCGCGCGACCGCCGCCGCGACCTTGCCGGTTTCCGGGGCGGCGGCGCCCGTGATGCCGGTGATCGACACGTAATAGACAAAGCCCGAAGTGTTCGCGAGCACGGCCGGCAGCCGCTTGTCGTCGGTCGTCGGCGTCGCCAGGCGGATGAAGTTGAATCCGGCCTGGAGTGCTGGCACGCACAATTCCTCGTCCTCCTCGGGCGGCAGATCGACGACGATGAGCCCGTCGACGCCGGCGCTCTTGGCATCCGGCAAAAAAAGCTCGACGCCGTAGACGTAGATCGGATTGTAGTAGCCCATCAGCACGATCGGCGTCGCGTCGTCCCCGGCGCGAAATTCGCGCACCAGCGCAAGCGTCCGCTTCATATCCTGCCCGGCATGAAGCGCGCGCAGCCCGGCCGCCTGGATCGCTGGCCCGTCGGCCATTGGATCGGTGAACGGCATGCCGAGTTCGATGACGTCGGCGCCGGCACGCGGCAGCGCCTTGAGGATCGCAAGCGAAGAGCCGTAGTCGGGATCGCCCGCCATGGTGAAGGTGACGAGCGCCGCGCGGCCTTCTTCTTTGAGCGCGGCGAAGCGGCGGTCGATGCGGGTCGCGCTCATGGTTCGCATGACGCCGTCATCAGACCTTGTTTCCGAGGTGCGCGGCGACGGTCGCCAGGTCCTTGTCGCCGCGGCCGGAGAGATTGACCACCATCAAATGATCCTTGGGCTTTTGCGGCGCCAACTCCAGCACCTTGGCGATGGCGTGCGCCGGTTCGAGCGCCGGGATGATGCCCTCGAGCTTGGAGAGCAGCCGAAATGCATCGAGCGCTTCCTCGTCGGTCGCCGACAGGAAGATCACCCGGCCGACATCGTTGAGCCAGGCGTGCTCAGGACCGACGCCGGGATAGTCGAGGCCAGCAGAGATCGAGTGCGCCTCGTCGATCTGCCCATCCTCGTTCATGAGGAGATAGGTGCGATTGCCGTGCAGCACGCCAGGGCGGCCGCCGGCGATCGAAGCGGCGTGCCGGCCGCTGTCGAGGCCGTGTCCGGCGGCCTCGACGCCATAAATCTCGATCTGCGGCTCGTCGAGGAACGGATGGAACAGCCCCATCGCATTCGAGCCGCCGCCGATGCAGGCGATGAGCGAGTCCGGCAGGCGCCCCTCGGCTTCGCGCATCTGCGCGCGCGTCTCGCGGCCGATGATCGACTGGAAATCGCGCACCATCATCGGATAAGGGTGCGGCCCGGCGACGGTGCCGATGCAGTAGAAAGTCGACTCGACGTTGGTCACCCAATCGCGCAACGCCTCGTTCATCGCATCCTTCAGCGTCTTCGAACCGGATTCGACCGGCACGACCTTGGCGCCGAGCATGTGCATGCGAAAGACGTTCTGCTCCTGCCGCTCGACATCGACCGAGCCCATATAGACGATGCATTCGAGGCCGAAGCGCGCGCACAGCGTGGCGGTCGCCACCCCGTGCATGCCGGCGCCGGTTTCGGCGATCACGCGTTTCTTGCCCATCCGCCGCGCCAGCAAAATCTGGCCGAGCACGTTGTTGACCTTGTGCGCGCCGGTGTGGTTGAGCTCTTCGCGCTTGAGATAGATTTTGGCGCCGCCGCAATACGCCGAGAGGCGCTCGGCGAAGTAGAGCGGCGACGGGCGGCCGACATAATGCGCCAGATAGCCGTTCATTTCTTTCTGGAAATCCGCATCGGCCTTCGCTTGTGCGTAAGCCTTCTCCAATTCCAGGATCAGCGGCATCAATGTCTCGGCGACGAAGCGGCCGCCATAGATGCCGAAGTGCCCGTGCTCGTCAGGCCCGGTGCGGAACGAATTGGGCCGCTGCACGGTCATGAATTGCTCGCCACGGGGCGCGAATTGACCCGGTGATAAGCATCACGAGCCGCCCGAATGAAGTCGCGAATTTTTTTGATATCCTTTCGTCCGGGAGAACTCTCGACCCCCGATGATACGTCGACCGCCGGAACGCCGGTGATGCTCAATGCTTCTTCGACATTTCTCGCGTCGAGGCCCCCTGACAGCATGATCGGAACGCCGGGGACGGCACCTCTTATCAGGGTCCAGTTGAAAGGCCTTCCCAAGCCTCCCGGCCGCGTCGCATCGGCGGGCGCTTTGGCGTCGAACAACAGCCAATCACTCACTGAAGCATAGTCCTTCGCCCGCGCGATATCGTTTTTCGCTTCAATAGCGAGCGCCTTTATGACGGGCAATCTGAAACGTGCTTTGATGCCGGCCACTCGCTCGGGCGACTCCTTGCCGTGAAGCTGGAGAAAATCGGGGCAAAGCGCATCGACGAGGCGGCGCAACGTTGCGTCGTCGGCATCAACGGATAGGGCGACCTTCTTCGCCCTTCGCTGCACACGCTCCCCCAAGCCGCGGGCCGCATCAAATGATACGTTGCGCGGCGACGGCGCGAAGAACACGAAGCCCACCATGTCGGCACCCGCTTCGAGTGCGACCTCAAGCGCTTCCGGCGTGGAAAGACCGCAGATTTTGACGATCAGCGACATGAAACTGCCCGTATCCGCCACCGCCCGTGATTAACCGGCACCGTTCTACATCGCCTCACAGGCGCTGTCCTGCCGGGGCGAGCGCCGGCCTTCACGGCAGCGGCGGCCGCAGTTGAAGGCGCGGCGCAGCATCGCCCCCGCCCGGGACGACTGCGGGCCCGCTTGCCGGGCCCTCGAGCGCATCGACTTTCTTGCGCAACGCCTGCACCTGGCGTTCCAGGCGGCGCGCGGTCGAGCGCCACTTGCTCTGCCGCAGCCATGCCGCCACGCCGCCGACCAGCACGCCGAAAATGAGCAAAAGGATGATCAGCGCAAACAGCGGCAGAGTCAGCGCCGCGGCGGGCTCGCTCGAACTGAACGGATCAAACGACACCGTGACGATCTGCCGATTCGCCACCGCAAACGCAATAATGATGACAGCGAGCGGAATGAGAATGAGCGCGGTAACGATTTTCCGCAGCAATTTTTGACCTCCTTTGCCGGCTTGTTCTACCTCATTTACGCGCGCAGGCGGAATCAAGACGCAAGGCGCCGGATCGCGGCAGGATGTTCTTGGTCCCGCTTGCGCGGGGCGAGCGGGGTCCGAGCCTTCGCGCGCCGGCGACGCCAGGGTCAGGCCGCGCCGACGCGATTAAGCCGCTCCCGCATTTCCTTGCCGGTCTTGAAGAATGGCACCCGCTTTTGATCGACGGCGACATGGGCGCCGGTGCGCGGATTGCGTCCGGTGCGCGCCGGGCGCTGCTTGACGGAAAATGCGCCAAAGCCGCGCAGCTCCACGCGGTCGCTGCGCGCCATCGCGGCGATGATCTCGCCGAGAATGGCGTTGACGATGTTTTCGACGTCGCGCTGATAAAGGTGCGGGTTCTGCTCGGAAATACGTTGCACGAGTTCGGACTTGATCATGGGTCGCCTTGAGTCGCCCGCACACGCGGCTGCGGTTGTCGCCACCCGATCGCAGCGGAAAGCCGAAGCCAAATAGGCGCGCCGCCGCTCAGTTGGCGTTGGCAGGGTGCCAAAGGGCCAACAGACCGTCAAGATTAAGCCGCTCGACCGCCTGCAGGGCGCCCCATTCGTCGATGGCCCGCGCGAACGTGGTCAGCCCCGCCGCTTCCAACGCCGCCGCGGCCGCCGCGTGCAGGAACGGCAGGTCGGCGAAGCGGCTGTGCAGCTGATAGTCGCGCACCGGCAGCTTGGCATCGACATTCTTCTCCTTAGCGAGCCAAGCGATGCCCGTGGTCTCGTCGCCGATCTCGTCGACGAGCTTAAGCTCGATCCCCTGATGTCCGGTAAACACGCGGCCGTCGGCGACGCGGCCGAGCGCCTCGTCGTCGAGGTGGCGACGGTCCCGGACGATGCCGCGGAACCAGCCGTAGGAATCCTTGATGATCGATTCGATCGCCGCGCGCGCCTCCGGCGACGTCGGTTCGAAGCCGTTCGGTGCCGCCTTAAGCGGCGACGATTTGATCGTCTCGACTTTGACGCCGATCCTGTCGAGAAGATCGGCGACGTTCGGATATTGGAACAGGACGCCGATCGAACCAACGAGCGAAGTCTGCTTGGCCACGATGTGCTCGCCGGCGAGAGCCGTAATGTAGCCGCCCGAGGCGGCCAGGCTGTCGACCACGATGACGAGCGGCTTCTTTTCCTGGAGACGCAGCAGCGCATCGTAGAGCTGCTCGGAGCCGGCGGTGGTGCCGCCGGGGCTGTCGACATGCACGATCACGGCGCGCGCGGTCGACGATTGGGCGAGGCGCTCGAGTTGCTGCACCCGCTCCTGATCGTCGCGGATCAGCCCCTGAATCGTCACCCGCGCGATATAGGCGCCGGCGCCGGCAAGGCCGGCGCGACGGCTCACCAGCTCCGCCGCCCCGGCCAGGGCGAGAACGATCACCACGATGGCGGTGACGCGCCAGAAGGCGAGCTGGCGCCGCATGCGGCGGCGGTCGACGATCAGGTCGGCATCGAGCGACATGGCTCAGTTCCTTTTCTTCATCCCCCGTTGCCGTTCACGCGCCGTTCATTCCAGTGAAAGCGGAATTGAGCGCGGCACGAGAGCAAAACCGGATCCAAGCTGTCGCGGAACGGCGGAAGGAATTCCTCATTCCTTTGCCTCGCCCTTTTCACCCTCCTCGCCCTTGCGCTTGAGCGCGGTGCCCAAAATGTCGCCCAGCGTCGCCCCGGAATCGGAGGAGCCGTATTGCGCGATCGCTTCCTTCTCCTCGGCGACTTCCAGCGCCTTGATCGACACGGTAATCTTATGGGTGCGGCGATCCACCTGGATGACGCGGGCATCGACCTTCTGCCCGACGGCAAAGCGGTCGGGGCGCTGCTCGGAGCGGTCGCGCGCCAGCTCCGAACGCTTGATGAAGGTGGTCAAATCGGTGCCGGCGATCCGCACGTCGATGCCACCCTCCTTCACCTCGACCACCTCGCAGGTGACGACGGCGCCCTTCTTGAGATCGCCGGTCGTCTCCGCGGCGGCGGCGCCACCCTCCGCCAGCTGCTTGATGCCGAGCGAGATGCGTTCCTTGTCCACATCGACGTCAAGCACTTGCGCTTTGACCTTGTCGCCCTTCTTGTATTCCTCGATCACCTGCTCGCCGGGCCGCTTCCAGTCGAGATCGGACAAGTGCACCATGCCGTCGACGTCGCCGTCGAGGCCGAGGAACAGACCGAATTCGGTCTTGTTCTTGACCTCGCCTTCGACCACCGAGCCGGGCGGATATTTTTCGACAAACACCTCCCACGGATTGCGCATGGTCTGCTTGAGACCGAGCGAGATGCGGCGCTTGACCGGGTCGACCTCGAGCACCTGCACCTCGACCTCCTGGGAGGTCGAGACGATCTTCCCCGGATGGACGTTTTTCTTGGTCCACGACATCTCCGAGACGTGGATCAACCCTTCGATGCCGGCCTCCAGTTCGACGAAAGCACCGTAATCGGTGATGTTGGTGACGCGGCCCTTGAAGCGGGCGCCGACCGGGTATTTGGCTTCGATGCCCTGCCACGGATCGTCGAGCAGTTGCTTCATGCCAAGCGAGATGCGGTGGGTCTCGTGGTTGATCTTGATGATCTTCACCTTCACCTGCTGGCCGATATTGAGCACCTCGGAGGGATGATTGACGCGCCGCCAAGCGATGTCGGTGACATGCAGGAGGCCGTCAATGCCGCCGAGATCGACGAACGCGCCGTAATCGGTGATGTTCTTGACCACGCCGTCGATGACCTGGCCTTCCTCGAGGTTCTGCACCAGCTCCTGACGCTGCTCGGCCCGCGTCTCTTCCAGCACAGTGCGGCGCGAGACCACGATATTGCCGCGCCGGCGATCCATCTTGAGGATCTGGAACGGCTGCGGCTGGTTCATCAACGGCGAGACGTCGCGGATCGGCCGGATGTCGACCTGCGAGCGCGGCAGGAAGGCCACGGCGCCGTCGAGGTCGACGGTAAATCCGCCCTTGACCTGGTTGAAGATGACGCCCTGGACCTTCTCGTTGTTCTGGAACGCCTTTTCGAGCTTGCCCCAGCTCTCCTCGCGGCGCGCCTTGTCGCGCGAGAGCACGGCTTCGCCGAGCGCATTCTCCATCCGTTCGAGATAGACCTCGACCACATCGCCGACCTTGATATCGGCGGCGCGCCCCGGTCCGGCGAATTCGCGCAACGCCACGCGGCCCTCGGTCTTCAATCCGACATCGATGACGGCGACATCCTTTTCGATGCCGACGACCGTCCCCTTGACAACGGATCCCTCCTGCAGATTGCCGTGACCGAACGATTCATCGATCAGCCGGGCGAAGTCCTCGCGCGACGGCGCGGCGGTAGCGACTTGAGCCATGAACACTCCGAGCCCCACGAGATGAAACGATCCCGAATATGCGGCAGCCGCCGGCGCTGCCGGCGGTTGGGGCCAAGGCCAGATAATCGGGACGAAGCTAAACTCCGAGCCTCGCATGCGAAGCGCGTGAACGGGCGCAACCTCCAATGACGAAAGCGCGGTCAGCGGCGCCTTCGGCCCGTTCGGACGGCCTCGATGATCTCGACTGCGGCCCGGAACGCGGCGTCTATACCCAAATGCGTGGTATCGAGCAAGTGCGCGTCGGGCGCGGGCTTTAAGGGCGCGGCGGCACGCCTCGAATCGCGCTCGTCGCGCCGTAACAATTCCGCCAGGACCTCGCCCTCGTCCGCATCCACGCCCCGTTTCCTCAGCTCGAGCACCCGGCGCTTGGCGCGCACCTCCGGTGTCGCGACGACGAACAGCTTCACATCGGCGCCGGGGGCGATCACGGTGCCGATGTCGCGGCCGTCGAGCACGGCGCCCGGCGGGCGCGTCGCGAATTCGCGCTGATAGTTCATCAAGGCCTGACGCACTTCCGGGATCGCTGCGACCACCGAGGCGGCCTCGGTGATCGCCTGCGCCTTCAGCGCATTCTCATCGAATTGCATCGGATCAAGCGCGATCGCAGCCGCGGTCGCTTGCGCGACGTCGTCGGGGGAATGCCCGGCGTCGAGCACGGCTTTGGCCACGGCGCGATAGATGAGCCCGGTGTCGAGATGATGAAGACCGTAGACCGTCGCCAATTGCCTGGCGATGGTGCCCTTGCCCGAAGCGGCCGGTCCGTCGATGGCGATGATCATGAAAGGTCTGCCCCCACTTCACGCATCAATTCGACGAAGGCGGGAAAGCTGGTGGCGATGAAGCTCGCGTCGTCAATCTTCACCGGCTGTTCGCTCGCAAACCCCATCACCAGCGCCGCCATGGCGATGCGGTGGTCCATATGGGTCGTAACCAGGCCGCCGCCTAAGGCCCGCCCTCGGCCGTGCACGAACAGGTCGTCGCCTTCGACGTCGACCGCAACCCCGTTTGCGCGCAGCAGAGCGGCGGTGCCGGCGAGACGGTCCGATTCCTTCACCCGCAGTTCCTTGAGCCCCCGCATCACCGTCGTCCCCTCGGCGAAGGCGGCGGCGACCGCGAGCACCGGATATTCGTCGATCATGGCCGGCGCGCGGGAGGCCGGCACCTCGACGCCGCGCAGCGCGCCGGCCCGCACGCGCAAATCGGCGACCTCCTCGCCGCCCTGGTTGCGCATTTTGAGCCGCTCGATCGAGCCGCCCATTTCGGCGAGGGTCGTGATCAAGCCGGTGCGCAGCGGATTCATCATCACGCCTTCGAGGATCAGCTCGGAGCCTGGCCTAATCAAAGCGGCGACGAGCGGAAACGCGGCTGAGGACGGATCGGCCGGAACCATGATCGGCCGCGGCGTGAGTTCCGGCTGCCCGACGAGCGTGATGCGGCTGCGGCCATTTTCCAGCCGCTCGACCCGCAGGTTGGCGCCGAAATGGTTCAGCATCTTCTCGGTGTGATCGCGCGTCGGCTCCGCCTCGATCACGACGGTCTCGCCCGGAGCCGAGAGGCCGGCGAGGAGAACGGCCGACTTCACCTGCGCCGAAGGGACCGGCGGCTCGAACACGACGGGAATGGGTTCGCGCGCGCCGGCAAGGGTAAGCGGCAAGCCGCCGTTCGTGGCAGCGAGCGTGCGCGCGCCGATTTGTTCCAGCGGATCGAGCACGCGGCGCATCGGACGCCGACGCAGCGAGGCATCGCCGTCGAAGATGGCGGCGATCGGGCAGCCGGCAACCGCTCCCAGCATGAGGCGGCACCCCGTTCCCGAATTGCCGAAATCGAGTTTTTGCTCGGGCGCGGCGAAGCCGCTGACGCCGACGCCGCGGACACGCCATTCACCCGCGCCGACGCGATCGACGAGCGCGCCAAGCGCTCGCACCGCCTTGGCGGTATTGAGCACGTCCTCGCCCTCGAGCAAACCGCTGATGCGGGTCTCGCCGACCGCCAGCGCGCCGAGAATCAGCGCCCGATGCGAGATCGATTTATCGCCGGGCACGCGCACGCGGCCCCGCAAAGGGCCGCGGCCGCGGGCGGTCAGTGGGGCGGGTTCAGCGTGCATCGGGAGGAGTCCAGCCGGCGCCATGAATTTGCTGCTCGTGCGGGCAAGTGGCAATTGCGCATGGGATTTTCAAATTCAAAAACCGCACCAGATCATGGAGTTGTCGGTGTCCCCTTGACCCCGAAACTCGCAAGGGAATCGGTCGCAAACCCTGTAAACTCCCGAATTCGGACACGAACGTTCTCTACCATGGCAGCCGGGTAATCCGCTATTGACAGGCGTGGCGTGACTGGCCAAGTGAAGCTCCCGAATCGAAGGATTTTCGACCGTGGCGAAACCCGAACTTGGCACCAAGCGCGTCTGCCCCGACACCGGGCGCAAGTTTTATGACCTGAACAAGGATCCGGTCATCTCGCCCTATACCGGCAAGGTCGTGCCGGTGGAAACGCCGGTGGCGCGCGCACGGCCCGAGCCGGCGCCCGCTCCCGTTGCGCGCACCGTTGCCCCGGCCGAGGAAGTCGCGGTGCCGGAGCCGCAGGAGGCTGAATTCGTCTCGCTGGAAGAAGCCGACGCCGAGGCGCAGGGTGCGAAGAAGCCGGCCGAGACCGCCGAGCCGGAGATTGAGGAAGAGGTCGAGATGGACGAGAGCCTCGACGATGCCGCCTTCATCGAGGAGCAGGAGGAAGAGGACGCCGACGTTACCGACATCATCGGCGGCGACATCGAGAACGAAGAAGAAGGTTGATCGCGTTATCGGTAATCGGTGGTCGGCAAATCAGATTCAAACGCCGTTTCTGATTTCTGATCCCTGTTCGGTGGAGGGGCCATAGCTCAGTTGGGAGAGCGCTTGAATGGCATTCAAGAGGTCGGGGGTTCGACTCCCCCTGGCTCCACCAGTTAAATGTTTGAAATTTATTGAATAACTTTTGCGCCGCGCAATGGGATTGCCGCCGAATACGAATATAAGACAATGGGTGTGACGGGTACGAATTGGGCACAACACGTTCTGCCCTCGGGCCAAACCTTTGGGACTGTTCTGGCTTACACGCAATCTTGGCTGGTCGATCAAGGTTACGTCAGTGCAACAGGGGCTCATCCGGCAGAACGGGTCACACTTTCCGAAAAAGGATTAGCAGCAATGAATGCCGTCCCTTCCGGCCTCAAGCAGTCTATCGGTATGGAACTTATACAGGTTGCTGCAGACACAATCTCACCCGGCGCAGCAAATAAAATCGCCGAGCTCGTAGGCACATTTCTCGGCAGCTTCACGAGAAGCTACACGAAAGGCTGATGGCTTGCGGATTATTTCCAAATTACAAAGACACCTGTGGGGCTATTTTTTCGTTAAAATTGAAGCTAGTACGGCGGCCGACTGATCAATGCCACAAGCCTTTAATCGATCTCCAATAGCTTCCGCCTTGCCGCGCGCCCTATCTTTTTCGTAGCTCCGAAGCAGCTCACTTATGAGCTTCTCGACACTATTTTTGCTCTTCAAGTCAGACTTGTAGTCGCTTAGCGTCCCCTGCCTCATTTCATGATTGAGATCGATAATAATTGAAGTCAATAGGTCATCTATCAGTTGCAATACACAATCCATCCGCTCATCTTTAAACAATATCGTTGGAGATTGACATACTCGCGTTCCAAGCGGATCGGAGCTAAGAAGCTTTTTGATAGTTGCCAGAATGGTGTATTTGGTCAGTCCGTAGTGCCCAGAAGACGGATTTTCAATCCGCTCAAGATGAGCTTCAACCAAACTCATGATCTTAGCTAGGAATATAATTCGGTGCGCAGTGACTTCGGGCCGCGCAAAAATGTCAGCATATTTCTCGTCAAACACCTTGTAGGTCTGGTGACAGGACCACGGCTCATTCAAATCAAACGCTAAAAGCAATTTTCCGGCGTATTCATTTGAAATTGTGTTTGCAGTGCCCTCTTCTCCACGCCTTACATCGAACGAATAGCCTTTAAACGAGAGTTTCTCAAATTCCGCTTGCAAGCGGACCTGCACTGCATCATTTGATCGTAGATCACGCGGCTTGATCCCATTTTGATTATTGCTGTTTATCGAAATCTCACGCGCAAGATCGGTATTGCCGCCAATCTCAATAATTCGTGTCAACACCTCAAGATCACTGGTTATCCTTTTTTCACCACTACGAAATTGCTTAAGGCTCTGCGCGCCATTCACGACAACGAAATTTTCGATCGTTACGGCGCCCTTCCCGACCTCAACCTTCTCGGCGAGGACGGTAATTCCATTGTGAAAGAGGGGGAACTTTACATGCTGTTGCTGATGCTCAATGGAGTCTCGTATTGCTTTGTTGACTTTGGTACTCCCAAGGGGCAGTCGGACGTTCAGTTCAAAGAGCGAACCGTCGGCGATGCCGGGCAATGCTGCTAGTTCCTTTCCATCTGTGAACAACACCAGCACCTTGGCCAGTGCGCCAGCCTGAAACTGCAGAGGCGACCCATCGATTGAAAATGTATATTTTTGTTTGATACCTCCTTCGATGTTCAAATCAACGTAATCTTGAACAATTCTACTGCGATCATACGCGATGATTGAAGGGTCCGCCTTGATCACATCAAGCCCATTCGCGTCAATGGGAACGTTCGTCACGAAAATTCCGCGTACTGCAAATCCTTTCTCAAGAAGGCCGCGCAAACCTAGCTTTTCGATCTTATCTTTGATCTCCTGATCGACCTTGCCGGCCAAAAACGCGTCCAGGGCATCTACGGAGCGCAACTGATTGAGGGTACCAGAAAGCTCTCTTAAATCCTTGTCGCCTATAGTTCCGTTCTGTTTTGTCTTCGATTGAAGGACATCGATCTCCAACTGATTCTCGTCAACGTAAATGCCATCAATGCCTCGATCATTGCTCTTATCGCAAATTGCATCTTCAGCCGATACCTGATCCAGGCGATAAATGTGCTCCAAAAACCAGTTTAGAAACGCAATCGAAATTGGCCTGCCCTTTTCGATATAAGACCTAATCGCCTTGACCATATTGGCGTATTCGAGGTCTGCTTCCTTCATCTGCCTTCCCCTTGCCGGATACGGGTCACGAATGATGGATAACTAGGCGGCATCATCCTCAGTGACGTCCCCATCGACCTCAGGCAACTCCTCGGCACCACGGCCGTCAATAATGTCGCTGAAATTCAACATAACCTCTCGCAGGTCAATACCGCCCTGATTTAATTTTCCTGGCGGCGGTCCTTGAAATCCTCTTGCGCTGCATCCGAACAAATGCTGACAACAGGCTAGTCTGGAATTCTATTACTATACCCAGTGTAGAATCGCTCGCCACCATAACGCCGACGGACGTCCAAGAAGTCTAAGACCGCGTCTCCGCCCTGGTTTCCCGGGCATGAGCCGGCCTGCTCAATTTCGCCTCCTTCGTACGGTGCAAGGCAGCTCCGGTTCATGGCCACGGATATATTAGGTTCATGTCCGAAGTCTGAAGCGTTAGGGCGGACGCGGCGTGCTAAAGTGACGGCGTCTCGTTAAGAATAGCAGCCCCGGCTTGCGACCGGCCAGCCGACCGCACGGTCGACGCGCCGCGGGGCGACGGCGCCCTTCGGCGATCGACGGCGGCGAATTGGCTCATGACCACGGAAGACCCCAAGACAGAGAGCGAAGCGCCGAAATCGGCCGCCCCACAGCCGAAGCAGGAGGCTCGGCGGTGGAAGTGGAGGAAGATCGGCGGCCTTTTGGCCGGGGTCGCCGCCGTAGGCACCGTGCTCGCCGGGTTGACCGGCTATTGGACGACCTATCGCACGGTCACGAAGGAAATATTCGCGCCCGCAAGCCCCGGCCCGATTGCGCCGCGCCTTTCGATCGCCGTACTTCCGTTCTCGAACCTCACCGGGGACGCGACGCAGGACTATCTCGGCGATGTCATCACCGAGGAGCTGACCACCAATCTCTCGCGTATTCCTAATAGCTTTGTCATCGCCCGCAGCACGGCCTTCACCTACAAGGGCAAGGCCGTGGACGTAAGGCAGATCGGCAAAGACCTCGGCGTGCATTACATTCTGGAGGGTAGCCACGAGCAGAGCGGCAACAGGGTGCGGGTGAATGCCCAGCTCATCGATGCCGACACCGGCGCGCACTTGTGGGCAGATCAGTTCGATGCCGACCGCAGCGATCTCTTCGAGATGCAGGATGAAATCGTCATACGGCTTTCACGGGCCCTGCAGATACGCCTGATCGAAGTCGACGCCGCTCACCTTGCGCGAACTCATCCCGGCGATCCGGATGCCGACCAGTTGGCCATGCGCTGCGAGGCGGTTCTTGTCAACGCCCAACCCGGCAGCCTCGAAGCAGAGCAGGGTTACAGTCTTTGCGAACGCGCTCTGCAGCGCGACGAGCGCAACGTCAGGGCACTCGTCAATCTGTCATTCAAGTTCATCGATCGGGCGCTCACGCTGCAGAGCACGGACCGCGAGGCCGACATCCGCATCGCGGACGAACTGGTGTCGCGGGCGCTGGCGATTGACCAAAATGTCTACGGTGTTCACTTCGCTAAGGCCCAGATTCTTTTGGGCCAGGAGCACTTCGACGAGGCGATCGTCGAGGCGGAACGCAGCCTCGCCCTAAATCCGAGCTTCGTCAACGCGTACAGCGCCCTGGGTCTTGCAAGCAGCTTTCTCGGCCAGCCGCAAAAAGCCGTCGAGTATGCTGACAAAGCGATGCGGCTGAGCCCGCGTGATCCGATACTGTATGTCTTTTATCTGGAAAAGGGGTTTGCCTTATCGCTCCTGCATCAGGACGAAGAAGCTATCGACTGGCTGCGTCGAGCGGTCGCGGGCGCTCCGCAATGGCCGCTCCCACAGGCGTTGCTCGCCGCAGCGCTTGCGCTGACCGGGCATGAAGCCGAGGCCCGCGACATGCTCAAGCGTTACTTGTCGCTCGGTGGAACGAGAGCCAAGACCGTCGCCCAGTGGAAGGAGCAGATGCCCTCAAACAATCCGCTGTTCGTGGCTTATGCTGCGCGACTCGGAGAAGGGCTCCGAAAAGCTGGCCTGCCCGACTAATTGCCGCCGCACATCGAGATCCCGGAAAAGCGGAAAGTGGTTTCGCGAAAGATCATGCTCCGCTCAGAAAAGCGCGAGCGAATCGATGCAACATGAAGCAATTGCGCTGCAGCGTGCGCGCCGGCCGACTGTGGCTTTGGTCCGGATATGCGGTCCGCAGCCGTTTGTTCAGATCGAGAGGTCGAAGAATTCAGCCAGTCCACTACGGCCGGCAGGCGTGACCGTCAGCGCGCGACTGTCGCGCACCCGCTCGATCCAGGCGAGCTCGAAGAACCGCTGCGCCAGCGCCGCACCAACAGCGCCGCCGATGTGCAGGCGGCGTTCGGTCCAATCCAGGCATGGTCGGCAAAATACCCGACGCCTTGCGCGCATGAACGAAAGATCGACGCCGAGCTTCGACAAGAAATCCATGCCGGCCTGCGTCACCTCACCCGCTTCTTCGCCGAGGATGACCAGGCTGCGCGCGCTCATGCGCTCGGCGAGTCCCACGCCGAGCATGCCGGCGATGTGGTCATAGCAGGTGCGGGCGAGCCGCAGCTCATCGTCGAGCCTCGATTTCGGCTGAAACCGCGGCGGCCCGGCCAGAGCGACATTCATGATGCTCTCGAGCATTTGCCCGACCTGCGGTCCCGCCAAGCGATAATACCGATGACGCCCCTGCTTCATGAGCACGACCAGCCGCGCGGCAAACAGCTTGCCGAGATGACCGCTCGTCGTCTGCGGCGACACGCCGGCGGCGACGGCGAGCTCGGTCGCGGTGAGCGCGCGACCGCCGAGCAAGGCGCACAGGATGTTGGCGCGCGCCGGATCTCCGACCAGCGCGGCGACCTCGGCGATTTGCGGCGCGTTCGACATGGCCGGAGTATGAGCGCAGAAAACCATCATTGCCACAATCAATGCTTCGGCAGCGACCGAAATAAATCGGGTGGCGAAGGGCGGGGAGAGAAGCGATGTTACGGAGCAGGAGGCGATCGTGAGCAGCAGACCCGCATTCGGCAAGGTCCCGCCCATATTTTACGGTTGGTTCGTGGTCGCGGCCGGCTTTGCCATCACGCTGGTGGGCTTCGGCTGCGTCTATTCTTTCAGCGCATTCGTCGACGCGTTGCAGCGTGATTTCGGCGCCGCGCGCGGCTCGGTTTCGCTCGTCTTCTCACTGGCCGGATTTCTTTATTTCGCCGTCGGCAGCGTGAGCGGACCCCTCGCCGATCGGTTCGGGTCGCGCCGGCTGGCGGTGATCGGCATGATCCTGATTGCGGCGGGACTCGGTTTTGCCAGCATGGCCGCGAGCCTCACGCAAGTATACGCCGCCTATGGACTTGGCGTCGGTATCGGCGTGGGCTGCTCCTATGTCCCTGCCATGGGCGCCGTGCAGCGCTGGTTCGTCAAACGCCGGGGCTTGGCGTCCGGCATTGCCAGCAGCGGCATAGGCGCCGGCACGCTCGTCGTGCCGCCGCTCGCATCATTCCTCATCGCCACTTTAGGATGGCGCGGAACCTATCTCATTCTTGGCGCCTTTGCGCTGACGGTCGGCGCCGGCATGGCGCTTTTGATCGAGAACGACCCGACGGATCGCGGGCTCGCCGCCGACGGCGAGGTTCCGCAGCCGGGCATTCAAGCCACGGCGCCCTCCGGGTCTTCAATAATGGATGCCGTCAAGTCGCGGCAGTTCATCGGTCTCTATGCTGCGTGCCTGGCCTGCTCGTTCGGCGCCTTCGTCCCATTCGTTCACTTGGCGCCCTATGCAATCGATCGCGGCATCGCGCCTACCTCGGCGGTGCTGCTGGTGAGCGTGATCGGTATCGGCAGCACTCTCGGCCGCTTCTTTCTCGGCGGTGCGGCGGACTTGCTTGGGCGCCAGCTCGCGCTCGCGGCAACGTTTGTTGGCATGGCAATGGCTCTCGCCATCTGGGTCAGCTCGACCAATTTCTGGCCGCTGGCCGCCTTTGCGTTTCTCTTCGGCGTAAGCTATGGCGGCTGGGTCGCGCTGCTGCCGGCTGTGGTGATGGATTATTTCGGCGGCCGCAATGTCAGCGGCCTCATCGGCATTCTCTACACCAGTGCTGGAATCGGCACTCTGATCGGCCCCAGCGCGACTGGATACGCCTTCGACGTCAGCCACAGCTACGCGCTGCCGATATGGGCGAGCATTTGCGCCAACTTGATTGCCGCCGCCATTGTGGCGTTCACCTCGCGGCCGTCGATGGGCGAAATCCCGGACAGAATCGCACGCTAAGGGCGACCTAAGACTCGGGCCGTTCCGCGTTGGCTTGCGAAAGCGAGCGGCTCAATATAGACGGTTCGCCTAGCGAATATTTTGTTCGTCAGGCGCGGGACACTGCGGAACTGCCGGCATTGGCACAAGCGTTCGAGACCGATTTTTGGAAGGATGCGGCGAGCCGCAAGATCTGGGACGACATCGTCCCCGGCGAGCCGCGCAAGACGATTCCCTACACCTTGACCGTCGAGGCCATCCAGAAATATTGCCGATCGGTCGGCGAGGACCATCCGCTCTATTTCGACGAGGACTACGCCGGCAAGTCGCCCTATGGCGGGCTGATCGCACCGCCGTCGATTCATATCCTGCTGATGTTTGCCTGCACGCCGACGGACGACTGGATGCGCACTCCGGGCACGGTGAATGCCGGGCAGTCGTGGAGCTACAACATTCCGGCTCGCCCGGGCGACACGATCACCTTGCAGGCGCGAGCGCTGGACAAATTCATCAAGAAGGAGCGGCTGTTCGTCATTCACGATAATGTCTTCTTCAATCAGCGCGGCGCGGTGATCTGCAGCGGCCGCGGTTGGACCATACGGCCGGTCTGAGGAGACTTCCCGATGGCGGCGACGTTTGCCAATCTGGCGCCCGGCTATCGCATTGACGGTCCGGCCTTCGCGGTGTCGCGCGAAACAATTCGCGCCTTCTGCGAGGCCTCGCTCGACTTCAATCCGCTGCATCTCGACGACGACTACATGACCGGCGGCTTCGGCAAGACCAATTTCGGCGGCATCATCATGCATGGCATGAGCAATTTCGGGCTGATCACCCGCATGCTGACCGACTGGGCCTATGCGGCCGGCGCCGTGCACCGCCGGTTGGAGACGCGCTGGCTGAAGCCGGTCAAGCCGGGCGATACGATCCGCCCGCGCGGAATTCTGAAATCGAAGCTTGAAACGCACAAGTCCCGGTGGGTGGTCATCGACGTCGAGGTCCGCAATCAACGCGACGAAGTGGTGGCGACCGGCGAAGCAATGCTCGAATTTCCTCTTGCCGAAGCGATGTTTTGAACGCGCCGGCCCTGCCGATTGGGTCAGGTTGGAGCGTGATCCGGGAAAAGTGGAGAGCCGGTCTTCTCGAATGATCGTGCTCCGCTAAGGAAAACCGGAGCACAATCATTCAGCCTGAATAGCGATTACCTCCAGCTCAGCGCCCGAGAAATTTGGCCGGACGCTTGGCGTCGAACGCCTCGACTCCCTCCTTGAAATCCTCCGACTGACGCAGACGGCTGTAACAATGCCCTTCCAGCTCGATGGCGATCGTCAGCGTCGCATCCTCCGTGTCGTTGAGCAGCTTCTTCGCGGTGCGCTGGGCGATCGGCGAGAAGGCGCGCAACTCCGCCACCAGCCTGTCGGTCGCCTCCTCGAGTTCCTTGTCCGCAACGCATTCCGTCGCAATTCCCCAATCCAGCGCCTGCTTTCCGGTAATCCGTTTCGAGCGCATGACAATGTCTTTGGTGCGGGTGATGCCGACGATTTTCTGCAGACGGGCGGAGCCGCCCGAGCCCGGGATCTGTCCCAGCCTCTGCTCGGGCAGGGCATAGAGGGTCGTTTCTGAGGCGAGGCGGAAATCGCAGGCCAACGACAGCTCGAACCCGACACCGAAACAATAGCCGCGATTGGCGACGATCACCGGCTTGGCGCAGCGCGCCGGCGCGGCGATATTCCAGGCGAGCTTCGACACGTGCTCGGGGGAGGCCTCTAGAAAGCCGCGGATATTGCCGCCGCTGGAAAAATGCTCGCCTGCCGCCCGAACGACGATGACGCGGACCCGTGCATCCTCATCGAGCGTCTCGAAGGCAAGCCGCAACTGATCGCGCTGCGGCATCGACACGACGTTGAAGGGCGGGCGGTCGAGAATGATGTCGGCGCGCTCATTCGCGATGTCGATCTCGACCTGAAAGCCATCGAGCTTGGCCAGGCGCGGTTCTTCGAACTGATAAGGTGATGGCATGTCGGTTTCCTTGCTTCGACCGATCTTCAGGCGGCAGGCGGAGTGACTTCGGTCTGGTAGTCCCCGGAAACGAGCAAGCGCCGCAGCAGCTTGCCGACGGGCGATTTCGGAATGTTGTCGACGAAGACGATGCGGCGCGGTCGTTTGAAGTTGGCGAGCCCCGAGGTCAGGCAAAACTGGTCGATTTCCTCCGCGGTCACCGGCGCGCTGCGCTTGATGAAAGCAGCCACGATCCTTCCCCATTTCTCGTCGGGCAGGCCGACCACGGCCACCTCCGACACGGCCGGATGCAAGGAGATGCAGCTCTCGATTTCGACCGGCGAGACGTTTTCGCCGCCGGTGATGATCATGTCATCGACGCGCCCGGTGACGAACAGGTCGCCGTCGCCATCGATAAAGCCGGTGTCGCCGGTGAAATACCAGCCGTCGCGCAACGCCCTGGCGTCGGCATCGGGGCGACGCCAGTAACCCTCGAAAGCTTCATCGCCGGCGAGCGGGGCGATGATCTCCCCTTCCTCGCCGGGAGCCGCGACTTCGTTCGCCGTTTTCGAACCGAGCCTCACGACTTTCACATGCTGATTGATGCCGGCCTTGCCCGCCGAGCCCGGCTTGGCTGCAGCGTTCTGATCGATCGTGAGCGTGTAGACTTCGGAGCTGCCATAGTGATTGACGAACAGCTCCGGCTTGAAGGCGGCATTCAGCTTGTTCAGGAGCCCGTCGGTCATGGCGGCGCCGGCGAATCCGATCCTGCGCACGCTGGAGACGTCGGCTGCAGCGAACTCGTCGGCATGAACCAGATCATGAAACAGGGTCGGCACAAGATAAAGATTGGTGATTCTTTCTGACTCGATGAGCTTCAGCGCCCGGCGCGCATCATATCTTGGGAGACAGACGAACGTTCCGCCCACCAGCGACATGGCGATGAGAGAACGAACGCCCATGGTATGATAGAGCGGCATCACGCCCAGCGTACGCTCGCCTCTTCGATAGAGGTTCTGCGCGACATGCGCGACGCCGGCTGCTCTTTCGGCGCGATGGCGACGGGGCACACCCTTCGGCTTGGACGTCGTTCCCGACGTGTAGAGCATGACCGACCATGCCTCGGCGTCGACCTTGGGCCGTGCCTCGGCGGCGCGCGTGGCGGCGAAATCGTCGAAGGAGTGGGCGCTGCCGTCTCCGATGACGTCAGCGCCAACGCGGACGCGGGGCAGCGATCTCGCGCGCGCAGAGGCGGCTGCGGCCTCCGCCGAGACATCCTGATAAACGACAGCGCGGGCCTCCGAATTCTCGATGCAGAAGTCCAATTCGTCGGTTTTGGCGCGCCAGTTGAAGGGCGTGACGATGAGGCCGGCGAGCTGACAGGCCCAATGCAGCGTGGCCGCCTCCCAGCGGTTTTGCAAAGCCGTTACGATGTGATCGCCCGGCCTCAGTCCCAACCGCTCGAGCGACGACACCAGCGCCGAAATCCTGCCATACCATTGCGCGTAGCTCAGCCGAAGGCTGCCGTCGACGATCGCCAGCGCATCCGGATCGCGCGCAACGCTGGCGAGGAAGCTGGTCCCGAGATCGAGCATCTGTTGTCGTTTGCGTCGCGGCTGCGATTCAAACCGCCTCTATGCCTCCGGTCGCGCGGCGGCGCAAATCATCGCTTTCGCCCAACGATAGAGTCCCATCGCGCCGCAGTGACCGGCTGAGTGCCCGATCCTAGCGGCGCCGCGCGATCAAAACAAATAATTGATTCAAATGTGCTCCCCGGGACTCTTTTGATTTCGGCGCTGCGCGCGGCCCCGGCCCCGCTCGTCTTCTCGCCGGCAGGATTTCTTCACTCCGTCGCCGGCAGTGCCGGCGAACGAACCGCTCGTCAATCCACTATTTTCAGTTAAGATTCTTATCCGGTTTGCTGCATCCGGATCGCCGGCGCTGGACGCGGCGCAAACTCCTCGGCCTATTGCGGCGCGTCATTGCCGCAACACGCTACCAGGACACTGACGGTGGGAGCCGCAGGAAATGTGATGGCTGCGTGTGTTGTCGTGCCCGCCGCGACTTCGAGCTCCTCGTCAGAAACAGAGAAGGTGAGAACGTCTTCGCCGCATCTCCACGAGATGCCTGGTGTTGTCCATGTCACGGGTCCATTCGCTCATTGGCGCCGTCGCGTGTCTACAACGATCATCATAGCATTGAGGACGGGAATGGCATAGCGTTCGTGCCGAAATCGACGCAAGCGAGGCGCCGAGGCTGCAGCACTACCGACCGGATTGTCAGCCTTGGCCAAGCGGCATCGCCACGAATCGATTGGCATCACCGGTCTTCGCCTTCATGAGAACGTCGCGCTTACCCTGCGACTTCGCTTCCGTGAGGGCTTTACGCACGTCGCCGGCATTGACGACCGCCTTTGCGGCTGGTGCACCGCGGCGGTTTGGTTTACGACCACCGTCCAATCGCAACGTGAGGATGCCAGCCGATGCCGTTGTCTTCTCCCGCCTCCCGCCGACCCAATCACAGGCGAATGGTCACTTATCAAAGCTATCAGCGCGATGACGGACTTTGGGACATCGAGGCGGAGCTGCGCGATGAAAAGGCGGTCCCCTACCACGACATGGAGCGCGGACTGCGCGAACCGGGAGCCCCGGTTCACGATATGGCGGCACGGGTGACCTTTGATGATGAGATGGTCATTCGGGTGGTGGAAATCGACATGAGGGACGTGCCGTTCTCGCTGTGCAACGAAAGCTCAAGCGGATGCCGGTTCCTCGTGGGCGCCAAACTCGGCGACAAATGGCGGCAAACCCTGAGCGAGCACCTCGGCGGCTCGAAGGGTTGCGTGCATGTGCGCGAACTTCTTTTCGGCGTCGCCACCGTGGCCCTGCAGACGCTGTGGGCGCATTTTCGCGAGAGGGACTTGCGCAGCGGCAAACAGCCGAATCAGCATCGACAACGGCCGTCCTTTTTGGATAATTGTTACGCCTGGGCCGCGAATCGTTCTGTCGTTGCCCGCTACATGCCGGAGTTCCATGTCGCCCCGAAGGAATAGGGCCAAGGCAAATGCCTAAATACGGCGACGGGCTTTACAGGAGACAATTGTTTCGTTGTCCCTGGTAACCTTTGATGTCCTGCGGACCACCAATCAGCCTAAACAGCGGCCGCCGGGAGCCGCGCGCTGATTGCGGTTGCCACGGATGCCATTTCACCCTGATGTCAGTGCTTGCGCTTTCCGGACGGCTTGTCGAACACCATCACCTTGGAAATAAAGGCTTTGACGTCGCGGACATGCGTCAAGCCGTGATCGGCCGCCAGCGCGCAAAAGTCTTCATCGGTGTAACTTAGATAATACGGCTCGTGATAGTTCTGCGGAAACAGTTCCAAGAGTCCTTCATAATCCGGCTGATCACCACGCTGGAATGAATCCACGAGCACCAGGCGGCCGCCGGGCTTGAGCACCCGGGCGCATTCGCCGAAGGCGGCGCGCCGCACCTTTGGCGGCAGCTCGTGAAACAGGAAGATGCCGGTCACGGCATCCTGGCTCGCGTCCGGTACGGGAAGCGCTTCAGCCTTGCCGACCAGAAGGCCGATGCGCGACCAGCGCAGCAAATGCCGCTTGGCGTGCTTGATATAAGCCTCGGACATATCCAAACCGAGCGCCGGAAGCCGCGGCCACGCCTGCTTGAGGAAATCGAGAAATCGCCCGGTGCCGCAGCCGATATCGAGAGCTCTCAGTTCGCGCTGATCGCGTCCGGCGAACACCTCATGGAGCGCCGGCAACGCCTGCCGTCGTATGGCATTGGCTGTTCCGTTGAAGAGAACCTCGACCTGCGTGTCATATCTCTCGGCGGAATCGTCGGTCATCCAGCCGCCCGACTGAAAATGGAAATTCTGCAGATAGTAGCGGGGCCGCTTGCCGCGCGTTTCCTCGTTGAGGATTTCGCGATGCGCGCGGCGCTCGCGGCGCCGGTGCACGTTGGGAAGATCCTCGAAAAAAAGCCGAGAGCGATAGATGGACGTTAACGGAGAGCCATCGTGGTCGGCGGGAAGCGGATAGATGCCGGACTCGATGTTGGCGAGGTCCTTGAGAAAAAGTGCAGCCATGTCCGCGTAGACGCGCCTGCGGTCCGGCACCGGCGCATTGGTATGGGCGCGGGGCCGCGCTTTCGCGCCTGCTCGTTCCCGCGCGGCTTCCGAGAGTCGCCGCAGGGCGAGACTGTGGCCAACATACCAAGCCACGCGCGGAAGCTGGCTGACGCCATAAGCCACACGAGTGGCAATGCGGGAGACTGGAGAGCTCATTTGTCGCGTCGATAGTAACCTGAGCAATTCTAGTGCATGATCTGGAAATGTGGAAAGCCGGTTTTTACGAAAGATCATGCTCCGTCAGGGAACCTTGTGCGTGATCGATCAACCTGAAGCGATAGTGCTCAGCTCATCACTCGCCTTCAGTCGCCGGCCTGTCTCCGCCGTAGCCGGCCTCGGCCAATAGCCATTGCGCGAACTCACGCACATGCGGCTTGCCGGCGGACAACTGCGATTCGATTATGAAATACGCGCGCGATCCGACTAGCGTTTGTTTGAACGGCGCAACGAGCGCACCCGATTTGATCAGTTCGTTGACCAGGGGTTGACGACCGAGCGCCACGCCCTGGCCGCTGATTGCCGCCTGGATCATCTGCTCGTACTGGCTGAAGTGCAGTGCGCCGGCGAATTTGAGCTCGCTGATGCCGAGGGCGGTGAGCCAGGTGCCCCAATCCATGTACATTGCTTCCATGCCGACATAATCGAAATGCAGCAGAGTGTGGTGCGCGAGATCTTGCGGCCGTTTCAGCGGCCGCGTTTTGTCGCGCAGGAGCGCGTGGCTGCACACCGGGATCATTTCCTCGCCAAACAGCCGGACCGCGCCCTCCGGCACGGTCTCAGGCCTGCAGTAGCGGATGGCGACATCAATCAGGTTGCGCTCCAGATTGAGCGTGTCGGTCGTCGCCGAGATGCGCACGTCGATATCGGGATGAAGCGCGGTGAAGCGTCGCAGCCGCGGAATGAGCCAGAGCGACGCAAAGCCCGTCGTGGTGGTGAGCGAGAGCTGGCGTGTGCGGGTCTCGGCGCGGAGCCGATCGGTCGCGGCCTGCAACCGATCGAGCACATCGATCGCAATCCGATAAAGCGCCTGCCCGTTCTCGGTAAGTGTGAGCGAGCGCGGCCGCCGCTCGAACAGCTTCAAGCCAAGATTATCCTCGAGCGCTTTGATCTGACGGCTCACGGCGGACTGGGTGATGAATAGCTCCGCGGCAGCCTTGGTGAAACTCAATGTGCGCGCCGCGGCCTCGAAGCCCTGGAAGAAGGACAAATGAGGTAAATTGTAGCGTTTATTATGCATTCCTAATTCTCATTCATTGGCTGAGGAAAGATCGTTTGCAGCGCGGTGAACTCCCAGGCAATGTGCGGTTTGAGATAGCGATGCAGCGCATGTCCACAGCATACCATGCATCGATCTCATGTACCAGGAGGTACGCCATGCCAGCCCCGCTCGACATGCCGGTCTACCTCAGGGCGGGCCACTTGCTCCTCATCGAGGATGGCGCCGGCCTGGAAATAAAATGCCTTCAGGGCAATCTCTGGGTCACCCAGGAGGGGGATCAGCAGGACAGAATCGTCAGCAGCGGCGAATCGTTCGTGCTCGATCGACCCGGGCTGTCGGTGGTCACCGCCCTGCTCGAGCCCGCCCTGCTCATCGTGCAGCCGGGAAGGGTCGAGGCGCAATCGCCGCTCCGGCTCGCCGCGTGAGCGCCATGGCGCGAGCGCGACCGCTCGCCCTTCGCGTGCTTAGTTTGTCAGCCGGCGAAGGCGTGACGCTGCGGCCGATCGGCCCGCGGGACGCCGACGTTCTGCAGGCCTATGTCCGCGGGCTCTCGCCCGAGTCTCGCTACAACCGATTTTTCGGTGCGCTGCACGAACTGCCCTCAACGGAGCTCGACCGCGTCATCCACCTCGACCGGATGCGCCAGCTCGCGCTGCTCGCGGAGACTTGCGTCGACGGCACGCCGATCCTGATCGGTGAAGCGCGCTATGCGCTGGCGCCAGATGGGCTGGAAGCGGAATTCGCGCTCTCGGTCGCCGATGACTGGCGCCGCAGGGGATTAGGTGCGTTGCTCATTGCCGCTGTCGAGTGCCGCGCGAGGAGCGACGGCGCGCGCCGACTCGGCGGCGACGTGTTGCGTTTCAACGAGCCGATGAAGGCGCTGGCGCGCAAGACTGGCTTCCTCATGGCCGGCGTGCCTCGCGATGCCAGACAGGTCCGCGTCGTGAAGGACTTGGCCCATTCACAACCAGCAAGACCCTGCGAAACGCTGGTCGGATCCAATCTGGCAGTTGCGGCGTGACGTGCCTCCAAGGCTCGCTGAGCATCTGGAAAGAACTGCACCTCCCAGACGGACCCTGGCCCATTCAAGGGACGATCTCGACCGAAATACCAATCGTGAGACCGAGCTCGCGGTCGGCGCGCCCTTGATTGACGGCAATTTCTGCAAGCCCGTTGGAATTCTCGTACCAGAAGGCGGTGCCCGGCGGCCGGTCGCTGAAGGTCACCGCGCGCTGCAGCTTACGACCCGCTGCGACAAGCCTGGCATTGCGCGGCAGCATCGCCGCCCTGAGGCCGGTCATGGCATTGCCGAAATGATCGACGTAAACGATCTCGCGGAGATCGTCCGGCCAGTCCGTCCGGCGATGCACGCCATCTTTGTGCGGCCGGCCCAGCGGAAGCTCGCCGCGCGCCAGCATGGCGGCAACCGGCGCGAAGAGATCGCGCCCATGAAAGCTGGCCGAGAGGCGCTCCGGCTTCCAGTCGATGTCCCAGCTGCGCGCGCTTGCGGAACGGCGCTCAACCAACTCGAACAAGCCGTTGCCGGGGCCGACATACCAACGGCCGTCGGCCTGGAGAATAATGGGCGGGCGCTTGCCGCCGACGCCCGGATCGACGACGCAGAGAAAGACGGTTCCCGCGGTGAACCAGTCCGCATAGGCCGCCAGGAGGTAGGCCGATGCCTTGGGATTGCCGACCGGCGCATCAGCAAAGAGATCAATTGCCGGCGTGCCCGGCGCCATTTGCTGCAGCACCGCCTTCATCTGACCCGTATACGGGCCCTGCAAGCCAAAATCGGTGAACAGAACGATCATGTTGTTACCTTGCGACCGGCCGAGCACGGCAAAGTGATCTTTTACCTTGATTTTTTTTGCCGATATCAGCGCCGAGGACGTCGTCTGGCGCGCCTAGCGACACCATTCGATGTCACTGGTTCCGGTACAGCTCCTGCAGAACGCGCTTCATGGTCTTGCCTGCGACGTTGCGTGGAAACGTCTCGACCACCATGACGTCGCTTACCCGCTGAAATTTGGCGGCGACGCGACTGTTAATCCATTCCACGAGTTCCCGAGCGCCGGCTTCGCGATCGCGCAGAACGACCGCTGCGACCGGCGTCTCCCCCCATCGCGGGTCCGAGGCACCGAACACGGCAACCTCCACCACCGCCGGATGTCGGACAGCGATCTCCTCTATGTCGCGCGGATAGATATTCACGCCGCCCGAGATGATCATGTCCTTCTTACGGTCGACTAGGAACAGGTACCCGTCCTCGTCGACGTATCCGAGATCGCCGGAATGCAGCCAACCGTCGACGATCGCCTTGGCAGTGAGATCGGGACGGTTGTGGTATCCGGCCATCATGAGCGGGCCGCGGCCGCAGATCTCGCCGATCTGTCCGGCCGGTAACTCGCAGCCGTCCTCGCCGATAATGCGCATCTCGTAGAATCCCATTGGCGTCCCGACCGAGCCCATCTTGCGAACCGCATCGAACTTATCGAGCACCGTCATGAATCCTTCGGTCAAGCCGTAGAGCTCATAGAAGCGTCCGGGGAGCGCCTCGTTCAGCTTGGTCTTGTATTCGAGGTGGAGCGGCGCACCGACCGATTGGATCATCTCGAGCGATTCGAGCCGCTTCGAAGAGAACGCCGGACTGTTCAGCAGCGCGACGATCTGCGAGGGAACCATGACGATGTGCGTGACCCGCGAGCGCTCGATTTCCTCGATCGCTCGCTGAGGGTCGAATGCGGCGTGGAGGATGTAGGTGCATCCCAGATACATCGCCGGCATGAGGTCGAGGAACGCGCCGTTGAAGACAATGGACCCCGCATGCAGACACACACTTTCCGGCGTCATTCGAAATGCCGAAGCGAACATCGTGCAGTAGCCGGCCCGGACGTAATGCGTGTGGATGATCCCTTTGGGCTCGCCCGTAGTGCCGCTCGAGTAAATGATGTTGTAGGGATCGGCATCGCTCAGTCCGACGTCGGGCGGCTCCTCCGCCGAGGCGTCGACCACGAAAGAAGCGTAGGTTCGGAAGCCGGCTGCCACGTCGCCGGTGAACACAAAGCGATCAGCACGGATTGCCGGCAGTCTGCTGCGAATGCGATCGAGGGTCTCGGCAAAGGCCGCCGAGGCGATCACCAGCTTCGCGTTGGAATCGTCGAGGAGCGAGGCGAGGCCGGACTCCTGCAGCAGCGGGCTCATCGGTACCGCGACAAGGCCAGTCTTCGCCGCCGCCCAGTACACGTCGATCTGTTCGAGACAGTTCGGCAGCACCGTAGCGATCTTGTCGCCCTTCGCCAGTCCCGCGGCGAGGAGGGCATTGGAGAGCCGGTTGACGCGACGGTTCAACTGGGCAAACGAAAGCCGCTCGTCTTCGAAAACGACAGCGACGTGATCGGGACGATAACGCGCGTGCCGGGAGAGCAGCGTACCGATGTTCACGGAAAAGTCCCCGGTCCGATGAACTTATCCACGGTCTCATGCGCCGAACGCACGACGGTTCGCATCACTTTGTAGACCAGTATTGGGTCCTCGGAGAGCAGAGATTCCAACTGATTACGGCATAAGCCAATGACACAACATTTATCATTTTCCGCTTTGACAGTCGCGGTGCGTTTCAGACCGTCGAGAAAGGTCAGCTCGCCGGTGATGGTCCCTGCTCCAAGCCGAGCTAGGCTTTCTTGGCCGCACGGGCCTGTTCGGTAAATTCCCAATTCACCCTTTGCGATGGCGTACAGACGATCGTCATGATCGCCTTCAGAAATTAGAATCTCGTTCTTCGATAACTCGCGCACTTCCACTCTGTTGAAAAGTATCTCGACTTGATCGGCCGTCAATTCCGTCGCTAAGGCTGATGCCCACAGACAGCCAACGCAGTCCATTGGAGGATTGCAGGCTTGAAGCATCGTCGCCTCCCTTCGCGGAATGCGCGATCTGACTATAGTTTTGATGAAATTTATCGCATGGGACTTATCGCATGGGAACCTCTTCGAATTGTCAATGATCTATATCAATCCCTTGCGAATTTAGGGCGTCTAGTTGGCGGCCTCGCTCCTATTGTCTGTCCGCTCCTGCTGCGCAGATCCTCACTCGCACAAGCCGATGACAAGAGTTACTCGGATTGCCAACAGTACGGTCCTTCCCGCGCCATCGGAGTTCCGCCATGCCCTTCCCCCGCGCCTCGAAAGCACTTGCACGTTTTACCGTTCTTGATCTCACCCGCGTGCGCGCGGGCCCGACCTGTGTGCGCCAGCTTGCCGACTGGGGTGCGAACGTCGTCAAGATCGAGGCGCCGCCCGGGCCGGAGGAGCCAATGGGCGGGCCGCGGGAGGCGGGCGATTTCCAAAACCTGCACCGGAGCAAGCGCGGCATGACGCTTAATCTGAAGGTGCCGGAAGGACTCGCCGCCTTCAAGCGCATGGTCAAGAAAGCTGACGTTGTGGTGGAGAATTTCCGCCCCGGTGTGAAGAAACGACTGGGCATCGACTATAAGACGCTCGCGCGGATCAACCCGCGCCTGGTCTATGCCAGCATTTCCGGCTTCGGCCAGGATGGGCCGTACGCCGATCGGCCGGGCTTTGATCAAATTGCGCAGGGCATGGGCGGGTTGATGTCGATCAACGGCGTGCCGGGACATGGAGCGCTCCGCGTCGGCATCCCTGTCGCTGACCTTAGTGCTGGGCTGTTCGCGGCGCTCGGCATCCTCGTCGCCCTCTTGGAGCGGGAAAAGTCGGGCAAGGGCCAGCGAGTCGAGACCTCGCCCTTGCAGGCGCAAATCTTCATGCTCGATTTTCAGGCCGCGCGCTATTTGGTCCAGGGCGAGGTGGCGCAACAGGCCGGCAATAATCATCCGACGAGTATTCCGACTGGCGTGTTTAAGACGCGGGACGGCTACGTCAACATCGCCACCACTGGAGGCAAGATGTGGGAACGGTTGTGCCGGGCCATCAAAGCGGATGCAATCCTGCAGAAGGAGGACTATCGGACTACCGCGGCGCGATCGAAAAATCGCGATGCGCTCAATACCGAGATCGAAACCTACCTGAAGAGCGGCACAAGCGCCGAGTGGGTCGCGCGCCTTAACAAGGCGAGCGTGCCCTGCGGGCCTATCTATTCCATCGATCAAGTGTTCGCCGACCCGCAGGTGCGGCATCTCGGCATCGCGCAGAATGTCCGCAAGAAAGGCCAAGGTACCCTACGTCTCATCGGCCAGCCGATGTCGCTGTCGCGCACACCGTCTCATCTTGCGGCGCCGGCGCCGGAACCCAACGAGCATACCGATGCCGTGCTCAGGGAATTCGGCTTTTCCGCGCGTGAGATCGGCGTGCTTCACGAGGCGAAGGCTGTGTGATGGCAATTCGAACGAGGCCAAAGGACCTTGTTGAACGAAATGGCATAACGGCACTGTCGAAAGACCTGCCGACTTCCGAACGCGCATATCCCAAGTCACAGACGTGACGGTGCAGGATGGTTCGGTGCTGCTTCGTGGGTGAAAACCACGCCGCAGGACCGGCATTCAAAAGTATGCAGTGTGGGCAGGTCGCCGAATCTTTGGGTTATCCGCGCAAGCTGCATGAGTTGCGCGCAACTCGGACAACGGAGCAGCTTTGGCGTCCAATCGGAAGTATCCATGCACTCTCGGCCGAACGCAAGCACAGCTGCAAAATAAGGTCATACCCCCACCAGAACGTCTTGATTTGGATCAATGGTTCGTGCGTTCTGCCGGCGCATCGGAAGGCCAATTTCTTCTCATGGGATGGCTCGGCCGTGTTCCATCCCTCAGCTCTGCAGTCGACGAAGCTCCCGTGCCGCCAAACACACGAACGCCACGGGGATTCTTGAGGCTTTGGAACGCTATGACTCTTCTTGAACGATATGCGCGCTCGAATAACCACAGATGTTGCATTCGAACGTGTAGTTGCTGAGTTGGATTCCTCGCAGCAACGTTCGTTCTTCCTTGCTCTTAAAACTCATAATCTCACAGCAGTTTGGGCAACCAGGAGGCAAGGGCCATGCCTGCCTCGGCGTTTCCTCGATGTACATGGGCTTCCTCCTTTTTTTCCGCTCAGCTCTCAAAGCGGAACAAGGACGCTCGAAAAGCCCCCCATTTCTGAGTTTTGTAGGAGCGAAGGTATCAGGCGAGCTTGCTGGCAATTTGAGATGAATCAAATGGTCAGTATTCTTTACTCATTAGCGGAACCTGACTTCAAATCCGACGTCGGTTGCGCGTCAACAACGCCAGCCGAGGTGGAAATCCCATAATATCATGCACTTGCGAAGCTTTTCAGTCGGCCGACACCGATACGTAATCGGGTCTCCGACGCTTGGTACAACGTTTGATTTCAAGAGCTGCGCATTGATGTAGATCAACTTAGACCCGCAGAAGGATGATACTTTAGTATTAGGTATACGTTCAGAGGCTCGATTGCTTGCACCGAGATTCTGAATGTGTACGTCATCCTTGCCGCTGACGTATGCCATCGGATTCTCATTCGATGGAGGTCATCATGACCGGCATTCGTGTCTTCAACGTCCATTATCTCTGGGAAGATTTTGTCAGCATGATCCTGGGCGTTCTAATTGTGCTGACCTCGTGGATGGTTGGCGACGTGACCAGCCACACCGTTGCAGCCAATGCTGTAATAG